>Ga0268276_1002916_pt1 | contig 13905 bp, 8 predicted proteins | sample saktaG_4_FD_190145 | JGI IMG/M metagenome (GOLD analysis project Ga0268276, IMG submission 190145) | Saline water microbial communities from Sakinaw Lake, British Columbia, Canada - sak_2010_1_5_45m | ecosystem: Environmental > Aquatic > Non-marine Saline and Alkaline > Saline ...
AGGCCCACGCACAGCAAGCGCTCGAACGGTGTGCGCGTGGCGCCTGCGGCACGGAAACCGCGCGAGAAAAGGATGGCGTAAACCATCAGCAGCAGCGCGCAGCCTACCAGCCCGAGTTCTTCGGCCAGTGCCGCGTAAATGAAATCGGAGGTCACGATCGGCACCGTCTGCGGCACGCCCGCACCGAGACCCGTGCCCCAGGCACCGCCGGAATACATGGCGCAAAGTGCCTGCAGGGTCTGCCAGCCCTTGCCGGTCGGGTCGGCGAAGGGGTTGAGCCAGACATCGAAGCGATTACGCACATTGGACGAAAGCATGCGCATACCGAAACCGGCCGCGGTCACGGCGGTGAGTCCCAAGGCCAGATAGCCGGTGCCTTGCGAGATCGCGAACAGCATGATGATCAGCGTCGCGTTCAAGAGCATCATCATGCCCAGGTCTTTAAGCAGGACAATGAACAGCATCGGCACTCCCCACAGGAATATCAAGGCCAAAAGCGAATCGAGCGCGGGCACGGGTATGCCGATCTGGGTCTCGGAAAAGTCCTTCTGCCGCCGACTGAGATAAGCGGCGAGAAAAATCACCAGTAGGGGTTTGATGATCTCGGAGGGGTTCATGTGTCCGGGCATGTAAATCCCGCCGCGGAAACGTCGGCCCAGCAGCAGCATTGCGGCTAAGACCCCCGCAGCCGCGAGGTAGGCCATCCACCCCGTGCCGGCCAGCCAGCGGCCGCGGCCTTTGCCTGTGGCGGTGACTCCGAGCAAAAAGGCGGCCAAGCCCAGCGGGAAGGGCAGCAAGGCTAAAGGCTGCTCCAACCCCTGCGCGAAGCTGCCCATGCGGAACTGGATTACCAGTCCCATGCCGCAGAGCAGGAATACCGCGCCCAACAAGCCCGCGTCACCTTTCCAGCCGATCATCTTCAGCCAGAGCAAGATCAGAGGCATACCGACGAAATACACGCCGATGGGTATCAACTGTTGCCAAGGCAACACCGGCGCGTTACTGAGTTTGATCCCCAGGATCGAGACGCAGGCGCACAGCACCGCCAGCGCGGAGAGCAGGAAGAGTCCTGTGACCGAGCTGAGCGGCGATAACGCTGTTTTCTTTTTACGCATGTCTTAACGTTGTCTTACATAACCGAGGCGGTCGGCCTCTTTCAGAAGGGCGCGTGCAATTGGCAATGCGGCTTTCGCGCCGAAACCCCCCTGTTCCACCAAAACGGTAACTACGATACGCGGCTGCTTCTGCGGGGCGAAACAAGTGAACCAGGCATGATCCTCGCCGCCTGTAACCTGCGCGGTGCCGGTCTTGCCACAAACTTTCAGACCGGGCAGGTTGGCGCCTCTGCCCGTGCCTTTCGCCACGGTTTCGCGCAACATGACCTTGAGACGCTCGGCGGTTTGCGCGGAAAACAGACGCGAAGCCTCTTCAGCCTTTTTGTCCTGAAGCAATCGCGGCCGCATCATGCGTCCTTCAGCCGCAACCGCCGATGTGAAGCAGGCCACGTGTAGCGGGGTGACCAGAATCGCGCCTTGTCCGATCGCCAATTGCGCTAGTGCCGGAGCCTTGCGGATGTCAGGGAAGTTGCCGCGGGAGCTCTGCAACTCGCCGTGCTCGTTTTTCAGGTAGGTCAACGACGCATTGATGCCCGCCCGTTCCATCATGGCTCGGAAATCCTTCACGCCGCAGGCGACCCCGAGTTGCGCGAAATAGACGTTCGAAGAGTGGACCATAGCCTCTTTCATGTCCAGCCGTCCCCAGCCCTGCCAAGTAGCGCCCTGACGAATATGAGCGTAATATTCGCTGTCGCGGATGGCAGGGGTGTTGGGTCCGGCGATATAGCCTTGCGCCGGGCAAGAGAAGACCGGCGAAAGCCCTTTTTCCAAGGCCACGGCCGCCACCAGTATCTTGAAGACCGAGCCCGGCGCGTAGCGTCCTTGCGCCGCACGGTTGAAGGCCGGAATGTTGACCTCGTCCTGCAGAGCGGTTTCAGGATTCTGCGGATTGAAGCCCGGCGAGCTGACCATTGCCAGCAAAGCGCCGTCATGCGGACGCATTACTATCACCGCGCCTTTACGCCCGTCCAAGAGTTCGTAGGCTTTGAGCTGCAGGCGCATGTCAAGCGTGAGTGTCACTTCCGATCCCTCCTCCGCGCGCTGCGCGAACAGGGCGCGCCCGGGACTCAGCTCATCGCCTTGCGCCGTGTACCCGCTCAGTATCGGATCGCACACCCGTTCGACGCCGGTGATGCCGTAACGCGGATGGTAATAGCCCAACGGGTGGGCCGCGGCTTCGCCCAACGGATAGCGTCGCCCCCACACGTCACCCCGGACCGGAGCGGTCAATACCATGCCGCGGCAGTCCAGCAAAGGGCCGCGCAGCACTTGCAGGTCAGCCGCATTGGGGCGCCGGTTGTAGCGGCGCATGAACTTTACAAAATCAGGCTTGGTGAATCCGGCCAATTGCCAAGTCGCCTGATAGGTCAACACCGCCATAAAGAGGAATGTGAAAACCATCCGCAACAGACCGAAGCCGGTGCGCCCCGGTTTGGAAGAGGGGGCGAGCAGGATTGCCAGAGTGACTATGCCAAGAAACACCATGAAGCACACCTTCACGGCCCGCAACAGATCTGGGCCGTACGGGTTGTTCAGGAGCCGCATGATGTGTTCCAGCATTCCATCTTTCCTCACGCTATTGCGCGCTGGCCATCAGCCCGGCCATCAGTTGGGTGAAGCGTTGCGGGTTCTTAGGCGCGGAGCCTTCCGCGACTAGCGCCTGCCCATACAGCAGTTCCACGTAATCGGCCAGCCGCGCATCTTGCTTATCCGCTTCGCACATGCTCTGCATGCGCTTGATAAGGGCGTGGTCGGGATTTAGTTCCAGAGTGCGGAGTTGTTTCGGCACATCCTGATTCATGGCGCGCATCAGCCGCTCCATGCTCGCGTTCAAGGCGTGCTCGCCCGCCACCAGACAGCAGGCGGACCCCGTCAGGCGCGGCGACAGGCGCACCTCCTGCACCTCGTCCTTCAGGCGCTCGTTCATCAAGGCCACGAGGTCTTTGTAGTCACCGGCTGCCGCCTCAAGCTTTTTCTTGGTCTCGGCCTTTTCCTCGTCACTGCCCAATTCCAGATTGCCTTTGTCCACCGCCACCAGCTTCCTACCTTCGTATTCGCGCAGGTTATCCACGATCCACTGGTCGATCGCGTCGGTGAAGAAGAGCACATCATAGCTGTGGGCCGTCACGGACTCGATATGCGGCGAATGGCGCGCGGCCTCCAGATCTTCTGCCAGCAGGTAGTAGATATCCTTCTGCATCTCCGGCATGGCTTCGACATATTGTTTGAGCGAGACCATGGCGTTGTCGGCTTGTTGGGCGGAGTGGAACATCAGCAGCGGCTTGATTTTGTCGGTATTCTCCCAGTCGAAATGGATGCCTTCTTTCAGGATGCGGCCAAAGGCGGCGTAGAAAGTCTTGTAGTCTTCGGCCGCGTCTTTCATCATCTCGGCCAGCGTGGCTAGAATCTTGCCGGTGATGTTGCTCTTGATCTTACGGATAACGGCATCGTCCTGCAAGGATTCGCGCGAAACATTCAAAGGCAGGTCGCTCGACTCCACGACACCTTTGACGAAACGCAGATATTCCGGCAGCAGCATGTCAAGGTCGGCACCGATGAAGACGTTTCGCACATAAAGGCTCAGGCCGTGTTTCTTATTCGGCATCAGCAGGTCGAACCCGGCATTTTGGGGCAGGAAGAGCAGAGCTTTAAATTCGATCGCGCCCTCGACCGACATGTGGATGGTTTTGAGCGGAGCGTTGTGGTCGTGCGTCAAGTGGGTGTAGAACTCGTTAGTCTCTTCAACCGTGACTTCGCTTTTGGCCCGTTTCCACAAGGCCTTCATGGTATTCAGCGGCTCGGCATCCTCTTTCGGGGCTTCGCCTTTATCGCCGAAGCGGATCGGGTAGGCGATGAAGTTGGAGTACTTTTTGACCAGCTCGCGTATGCGCCATTCGTTCAGGTACTCTTCCATGCCCTCGCGTAATTTGAGCACGATGGTGGTGCCTGGTTTGTCCCGCGCGGCCTCCTCCAGGGTGTATGTGCCATCTCCGGCCGAAAGCCACTTCACCGCCTTCTGGCCCTCGCCGCGTTTGAGGGTTATTACCGTCACATGCTCGGCCACCATGAAAGCCGCATAGAAACCCACACCGAACTGCCCGATCAGTTCCGGTATGGCAACGCTCTTGTTTTCCTTGAGCGCCTGAGCAAAGGCTTTCGTGCCGGAGCTGGCGATTATGCCAAGATTTTTGTCGAGTTCCTCCTCGCTCATGCCGATGCCGTTGTCGGAAATGACGAGGGTCTTGTCTTCCTGGTCGGCACTGATGTCGATCTTCCACGCGGGCGCGTCGGCCACGACCGCTTTGTCGGTCAGTCCGAGGTAACAGGCGCGGTCAATCGCGTCGGATGCGTTTGAGATCAGCTCGCGCAGAAAGATTTCTTTTTTTGAATACAGCGAATGGATCACCAGATCCAGCACCTGCTGGATTTCGGCTTTGAACACATGCGTCTTCTTGCTCATACGTTTTATCTCTCCTTTTTCTTAATCACGGCTGCGGCCGCCGATGATGCCGGCCCGCATCAGATAGTAAAGCAAGGTCAGCAAAGAGCTGACCGCTGCCGCCACATAGGTCAGAAACGCGGCGTTGAGCACACGTCCGGCCTCGGACTCCTGGCTGGGCGATACAATGCCGGACATGACCATGTGCTGTTTAGCGCGCGCGCTGGCATCCCACTCCACCGGCAGGGTCACCAGCGCGAAAATGAACGCCGCCGCGAACATGATGCACCCGGCATAGAGCAGTGGCTGGATACGGAAGAGTATTCCCGCGAAAAATACGTAAAAAGCCAAGCTGCTGCTGAAGCCTGTGACCGGCACCAGCATGGTGCGTAGAGTCAGCGGCGCGTACTGGTTGGCGTGCTGCAGCGCGTGACCCGCCTCGTGGCAGGCTACGCCGATAGCGGCCAGCGAGTTGGAGCGGTAGACATCCGGCGATAGTCGCAGCACCTTGTGGGCGGGGTCGTAGTGGTCGGAAAGGAAGCCGCGGGTTTCCTCGACCGAGACGTCAAACACGCCGTTCGAACGCATCATCCGTTCCGCCGCCTGCGCGCCGGTCATGCCGGAATATGCGCGCACGCGCGAGTAGCGTTTGAAGGTGGTTTTAACCAGCAGAGAGGCTATGCCGGCCAGAATGATGGCCGGAAGCAGCATCATGATGTAAAGCGGATCAAAATAAAACATTGCTCAGCCCTCTTTAGGGTGCGGTTCACAATAGTTGAAGCGCACTCAGAAGTCAGAAGTCAGAAGTCAGAAGTCAGAAGTCCTTATTTGTCTACACTTACACGCTAATCTTAAACGTTTGTCCCAGTCGCTGCAAGATGGTCGGTTAAGGGTAGCCGAGTAAGAGTGGCGGGTAAACGGGTCGGTGAAAGTTTTACAAGAGCCTTTGATATTACCGGAATGCCGCCAGCCGCGCAAGAGAGTTGATGGCCTCTTCCACGGTCGCTGCGGCGGCCACAGTGTCCGGCAAGCGGCCTAAAGCGCCAAGTGCGACTGTGGTGGGCTTACCGATTGTGACGGCCATTTTGTTGTAAAGTTCCTCGACCGGCCGCTGCGCCATGAAAGCTTCCACGGCTGAAGCGCTGGCGAAGAAGACTGCGTCGTACTCCGGGAACCGCTCATATTTTATGGTTTCGTTACGGTACAGAAGCAGGTCGTCAACTGCCGCGCCTTGTTGACGCATGACGTCGGCCAGCAAAGAACCGGCTTTTTCCGAGCGCAAGCGCAAGACGCGCTGACCGGATAAATCTTGTCCGCGTAAGATCTCTGCCAGACCTTCGGCGCTGTAATCCATCGGCGGGGTCAGTTCCGGCGCTAGCCCGTGGTTTTTGAAAGCGGCGGCGCTACCCGGCCCGCAGGCCATCAGCCGCGGCAGGCGGCGCAGGTCTACGCCCTCGCGTCGTATAATATCCATGAAGATGTTTACTGCCGAGGGCGAGGTCAGGGTCAGCCAGTTGTACTCGGCGATTTGTCGCAGGGCGTCAAGAGCATCGCCGCACGGGACCAGGCGGATTAAAGGACGCGGCAGTGGTATGCCGCCCAAGTCGGTCACGGCCAGCACCGCTTTGTCCAGCAACGCCTCGCTGCAGGTCAGCAGCACGCGGCAACCGCGCAGCGCGCCGGTGTCGCGGCGGAAGGATCCGGCGGCGGCCGGCCCGATCACAAGCAGTCCCGGGGCGTCGGTCTGCGGTAGCTTTGCTGTGTTGTCGCGCAGAGCCGACAATGTGGTGCGGAAGATTGTCTCGTCGTCCGCGCCGGCGTTGAAGACGATCGCGGCGGGAGTGTCGGGCGCCCAGCCCTCTTCCAGCAGCTCCGCGGCCATATCGCCTGCGACGTGGATGGACATGAAGAGCAACAGCGGCAACTTTTGTCGGACCGGCCAGGAGATCCCGGCCACAGCTCCGCCTTCGGCGCGCGGCGTAAGAGCCGTGAAGCCACGCGAGCCTCCGCGTTTGGTCAGCAGCATGCCGGTTGCGGTCGTGGCCACGGTCAAAGCGCTGACACCTGCCAGCACACGATACGGCAGCGACAGGCGGTCCAGCTCGTCGGTCTCTTCAGCCAGCCGCCCGAACAGGCCGGGGTCGCCGCCTTTCAGGCGCACCACCCGTTTGCCCTGGCGGGTGTAATCGGCGATCAGCGTGGTGATGTCAGGCTGCCGCAGGGCGTGTTCACCGCAGCGCTTGCCTACAAAAACCCGTTTTGCGTCTTTCGGCAGGAAGGTCAGCAGGCGGTCGTCCATCAGCACGTCATACAGGCAGACTTCGGCGTTGCGCAGGGTCTTGATGCCGCCCCAGGTGCAATAGTCGGCGGAGCCCACGCCTGCGCCGACGAAACGCACAGCTTTGACAAAGCATGAGCGCACACGCGTCCAGACGGGGTCGTTCAGGCGGAAGGTCACGGCCAGGCGTCCCTGTCCGGCAGGCACGGGCAGCTCGGAGAGCGGCACCCACTCGGTGATCCGGTCGGCCAATCCCAGGCGGACGAGAGCTGCGCCAGCCATGATGATCGCGTCGTACTGGCCGGCATCCAACTGCTCCAGGCGCGAGAGAATCGTACCGCGTATCGAGCGCAGTTCGGCCGCGGGTAAACGCGCCCGGCAACCGGCTTCCCGGCGTTCGCTGCTGACGCCTATGACAGGGTGTTGGGGCAGATCCGCAAAAGCCTTGCCGTGCGGCAGCACCCAGGCATCGCGGGGATCCTCGCCCCACGGCAGCCAGAACCAGTCGAGGCCCTCTGGCGTGAGAGATGGCGTGTCCTTGGCGCTGTGGACCGCCAGATCGACGTGGCCGGCGCGTAACGCTTCATCCAGATCGCGCGTGAAAAAGTCCGGCGGACTGGCGCGCAAGTCAGTGGTGATATCGCGGTCGCCCGGCGTGGCGACCGTCACGGTCTCAAATCCGAGCCACGGGAAAAGTTCAGTCAAGCGTCTCAGCGTGTTTTCCGTCTGTATCAGCGCCAGACGGCTGCCGCGTGTGCCAGCTTTGAAAATGCGCCTCTCCATGGTCAAGCCTCCGGCGGGGGAGTTTTATCGCCACGTATGCTGCGCCGCATGCGTTCATAAAAGTTCCGGTGATCTTTGAGGATGCTGCGGCATACTTCCAGCACTTTATCCAGCGTGCCATTGGCAACCCGGTACCAGCATTTCAGAACATCAAGGTCAGCCATCATGACATTACCGGCGTAATCATCAAAGGCCGGGTCAATATTGCGCGGCATGCCCAGATCGATCAGCACCACACCTTTCGGGTTCAGTCGGGTTTTGTGCTGTATCAGGGAAAGCACATAGTTGCGCGAGTCCACCGCGCTTATAACCGCGTCCGCTACGGGAAGAACGCGCTCGAGATCGTCCAGTTGCAGCACCTCGATACATTGCGCACCCTCCGCGCTGAGCGAAGGGGCGTTGCGGTAGTAGGCCCACGACACATGGCCGCAACCGCGCTTGAGCAGGGACGCCACAATGCCTTGGCCGATCACGCCGGTGCCGATTACCAGCACATGTCGCCCCTCCAGGCCGGGCAGGGCCTCCTCCAGATAGCGCACGCTCAGATCTTCAAGCTCTTCTACATCCAGTAAAGGCGCTACCTCGTGGCGGATATCCTTGGAAACGTGCAGCGCCGCGTCACACAGTTCGCGGATGATCGACCCGGCCCAACCTTGCCCTATAGCCTCGTCCACGGCTTCTTTCATCTGTGAAGCCACATGGAACTCGCCCGGCGTCTGCGAGTCCATGCCGGCTGTCACCATGCACAGGTGGGCGAAAGCCTCGAAACCGTGTTTCATGTAGTAAAGGTCGTCGTTTAACTGGTCGAACTTGAGCAGCCGTCTGAGGATGCCGCAGGTGCTGGCGTCCTTGGAGATGGCGGCGACCACCTCGACGCGGTTGCAAGTGTTGAGGATAAAGAACTCATGCACGCCCCAGATCTGCCGGATCATCTCGCCCAAAGTTTCGCGGTCGCCGGATTGCAGGTGGTAGGGGGCGCGTTGTGTCGTATTAAGATACTCATGGCTGGTGCCCAAAACCAGCAGGTCTGAGCTTTGGATTGAATCGAGGTGCTTGCGCAGATTGTCCTTGATCAGCCGTGACTGGCGGCAGGAGCGTCCGCTGGTCGAGACCGCGATCAGCAAATCTTCGGCACGGATGATGGCCGGGGTGACGAAATCCCCGTCCGGCCAGTTGCCGTCAGCGCAGCAGCAGGGTATGCTAGCAGTTTGGGCGGCATCCAGAATACGGCGGTTGACGCGTTTATCGTCGGTGCAGGCGAAAACCAAAGCGCAACCGTTGACATCGGCATCGGAAAATTTACGCGGGGCGCGGCTGATGCGGCCTTCGCGTTCCAGCGCCTCCAGTTCGGGTACGCAGTCGGGGCAGACCAAGTTCACATCAGCGCCGGAATCCAGCAACAGCTCCACCTTACGCTGGCCAACACGTCCGCCGCCAGCGACCAGCACACGCCGGCCTTCTAAAAAAGTGTTGATCGGAAAGGTTTTTTTTACGGGTCTGACATCTCTCATAAACGTTTGGACTTTACCACATTCCGGCACTTTCCGCCATTATCATCAGTGCTCCTTCAACAATTCAGTGTGTGCGAGGCGGTCAGCGCACGAGGCCGGAGAGCCAGCCGACCATGAAGTCCGGGAAGAGGTTTAGCAGCACGTAGACTATGAGATAGGCTGGCAGGAAACGCATTGCGCCGCGGAAGACCTGCATCGAGGTGGCGTCCGGGCTCATGCCCGCCACCACAAAGCAAGAGACACCGATAGGCGGCGAGATGGCGCCTAGCGTGGTCACAAGGCACACCACCTGGCCGAACCATACCAGATCGTAACCCATGTGAGTGACCAGCGGCTCGAACAGCGGCAGGGAGATCAGCAGAAAGGCCAAGGCGTCCATTAGACAGCCGCCGACCAGATAGCAGACCATCATGAAAATCATGATAAGCACTGGCGACAGATTCATTTCCGCCACCAATCCGGTCAACATGAAAGGCAGACGCGTGAGCACCAGAAAGCGTCCGAAGACCGTGGCTCCCGCCAGGATCAGGAACACCATGGCCGTGATCCGCAGGGTTGCGGTGACGGCCTTGACGAAACCGGACCAGTTGAGGCTGCCGCGCGCCACGCATCCGGCGATGCCTAGAAAAGCGCCTAACCCGGCCGCTTCGGTCGGTGTGACCAATCCAGAGAACATCGCTGCCATGATGCTGCCGAAAAGCACCGCCACGTCGATTATCTGCGGCAAAGTTGCCAGGCGTTCTTTAAAAGTGCAACGCGGGCCGGGTTGCGACCAGTCCGGGTGGCGCCAGACGATAACCTTGACGGTCAGCACGAAAGCCATTGTCAAGGCCAGGCCCGGAATGATGCTGCCGGCAAAAAGCTTGCCGATGCTCTGGCCGGTGTAGAGTCCGTAGACCACAAGCACTATGCTGGGAGGGATCACCGCCCCCAGCGTCGAACCCACCGCGATGCTGCCGCACTTCAGCTCTGGGTGGTAGCCGTTGCGCTCCATAGGCTTGAGCGCCACGGAACTCATGGTGGCTGCCGTGGCTGTGTTCGAGCCGCAGATCGACGAAAATCCCGCCGCCGCCAAGATCGTGGTCACTGCCAATCCACCGCGTTTGTGTCCGACCCATGTCTGGGCGGCCTTGAAAAGACGATCGCTGTAGCCCGCGTGGAAGATGACCTCGCCGAGAAGCACGAAGAGCGGGATCACAGTGAAGCCGTAGTTTGAGAAGACACTCCAGACCTCGGCGCCGGACGTGCCCCCCAGAAACGCGGCGAAGCTTTGCGGGGGGTTTATGACTGTCAGGCCGCAGAACCCTACCAGCAGCATGGCGAACCCCGGTGACATGCCCATGAAAAGGATCAGAGCCAGCATGACGCCGATGCCGAGCAGACCTATGGCGACAGGTGTCATCCGGCACTCTCCGGATTGTTCTCTATTTCGCCTCGGATGCTGTTCACCATGTGCGATCTCTGCTGCTCGTAGGCCTGTTTGTCAACGTGGCCGAAAACCAGCAATATGCCGTCGGTGAGAAACGAAGCCGCCAGCAACAACAGGCCGAAAGCTGTGCCGAACATCAGCCAGGGGTAGGGCAGCTTCAGGGTCTCCGAAACTTCGCCGGCCTTGAGCAGCGTGGCCGCGCGGTTGGCGAGCTGTCCGCCCAGGGCGATCATCAGTATCGCGCCAGCGAAGACATTGAAGACCCCGACCCAGCGTTTTGCCGCCACCGGATATTTTCGGGTGAAAAGATCCAGCTCCACATGACCGCGTTTGCGCTGCGTGTCGGCCAAGGCCAGCGCCGCCAGCAGAGCGCCGAACAGTCCGGACAGCTCATAGCTGGCGCCGACCGGGTGTCCGGCCAACCGGCAGACCACGTTCAAGCCTGACAGCGCCACCAGCGCCACCAGCAGGGTGCCGGATACGGCCATGCCTGTTGAACACAGAAACTTCTCGGTCTTGATAAGTTTGTACAGCATGCCCCAATAAGCTACTTGGCCATACGTTCGCGGATGAAATCGATCACGGCTTGTCCGTCCACACCCTTTGCGGCAGCCCGGGCGACATAGTCCGCGACCAGCGGCTGCGCGGTGGCGAGCAACGCCTCCCGGTCTTCTGCGGAGGGTTCGTGGACTATCAGTTTGTGTTGCTCCTTAGCCCAGACGAGCGCGTCCTGCACATGCTGATCCACATAGGCGCCGGTCCACTCCGCCTGCTCGAGATACAGTCCGTCGAGTACCGCCTTGATCTCCGGCGGCAGTGCCGCATAGCGCGCTTTATTCATGACCACCGCAAAGCTGATCACGCTGAGGTCGGTCTTGAAAACATACGGACAGTAGGCGGCATAATTCATGTCTTTGAGCACTTCGGCCGATGACACGTTACCTTTGACCACGCCTTTCTGCAATGCGTCCGGCACATCCGACTGCGGCATGGCCACCGGCGAGGCGCCCAGTTTTTTCAAGACCTCCGCGCCGGTCCCCGAAGAACGCAGCGGCATATTTTTAAGGTCGTCCAGGGTCTTTACCTCCTTGGAACTCATCACGACCGCCGGCGGACAGGTGAAGACAGTCAGGATCTTGACCTTTTCGAACTCGGCGGGCTTGAAGGTGTCCAGCAGGCCGGCCAGGATCACGCTGGCCGTTTGAGCGCTGGCGAAAAAGTGCGGCAGGTCCATGCCTTCCGAAACCGGGAAGCGTCCGGGCTGGTAGCTCATCGCGAAATTACCGATATCGGCGGTGCCCGCGATGACGCCGTCGAAGATGTCCCGCGCTCCCAGCAGGGTGCCGCCGGGGAAAGTGTTGATCTTGACCTTGCCGCCGGTACGCTGTTCGACCTCTTCGCGCCAGCGCTCCATCTGCACGCAGGGGAAGGTCGAGGCCGGCGGGAAATTGGCGTAGTTGAGGGTGATGGTCGCGGCCGTCTGGTCGGCTGGCGTCTTTTTTTTGCCGCATCCGCAAAGCGTCACGCAGGCGCAGACGATAGCCATGGGTATAAGTGCCTTGAGTTGCATATTCTTCTCCGTTTCTTTTAACAGTAACGAATGATAGCGTATGCGGTGACCGTCGGCAACCTTATTTAGTGGGTGTGATTGCAAAATATTGCAAGCACACAGAATCCAGAATCCAGAAGTCAGGAGTCAGAATGTTTTCACGCAACTTTCGCTTGAAAGGGTACATCCTTTTCATGTCCGCATAGCGCGGGATCGGCGGACGGTTCGGGGAACCATCCCTACCGGGCACGCGCATCACACGGCAGAGACGCATCCCCGAGGCGTCCACATAGCTCGCACCCGTGAGTCTGCCGGTTTGAAATACGGCATTTAAGTTCAAGTCGGATGCTGGTAGACTTAGCGCGTTTTGAACGAAAAGAGTCATGAGCTAAAAGCCTTGCCGCTACCGGGCGGCTACCGCGAAATGTGGCGGATCGCGGTGCCGCTGATCCTCAGCATGGCCTCGTACACGGTGATGCAGTTTGTGGACCGGGTCTTTCTGGCCCAATATAGCAGTGTTGCGATTCAGGCCGCTCTGCCAGCCGGTATTCTGGCGCACACTCTGGTTTGCTTCTTCCAGGCGCTGGCCGGGTTTGCCGGCACCTTCACGGCGCACTACCACGGCGCGCGCGAGCCTGGGCAGTGCGTGTGCACTACGGTGCAGGGACTCTGGCTGGCACTGGCCTCTTGGCCGCTGATCCTGCTGCTGATGCCGCTGGGTCTGTGGGCTTTCGCGGTCAGCGGGCACGCGCCCGAGGTCGTGGCGGCCGAGCGGGTTTATTTCCTGATCCTGATGGCGGGCGGTGTGGTCGTGCCGCTGAACGCGGCTGTCGGCGGGTACTTCATGGGCATCGGTCGCACCAAGGTCAACATGTTCGCCAATGCGGCCGGGTGCATGTTGAACATCTTTCTCAACTATGTGATGATCTTCGGGCATTTCGGGTTTCCCGAGATGGGCATCGCGGGCGCGGCCTATGCCACATTGATTTCAGGGTTCGCGACTTATCTGATACATATGGTGGTCTTTATGACGGACGGTCAGGTGCGCCGCTACGCTTTGCGCGCTATCGAGACCGGACGGAGGCTGGCAGCTTGGGGTCCGGAGTCCAGACTGCTTTCGCGCATTGTCCGGTTCGGCGCGCCTTCGGGGTTCCAGCTCCTGATGGACATCGGGTCATTCGCGCTGTTCGTGATGCTGACGGGTAGGCTGGGGGAGATGGCACTGGCGGCCAGCAACATCGCCTTGAGCATCAACAATCTGGCGTTCGCGCCGCTATTGGGCTTCGGCATGGCGGCCTCCACGGTTGTGGGACAGCATCAGGGCGCGCGCAATGCGGCGGCGGCGCAGCGAGCCGGCTACACCGGGCTCAAGATGGGCTTGCTCTACATGTGTGTGATCGGCCTGACCTTCGTGCTGTTCCCGCGAGGTTATTTTGAGCTTTTCCGTTCGCGGGACGCCGCCTTCTCCACTGAAGAGCTGCTGGGGCTCGGGCGGACTATGCTTATTCTCATGACGGTTTGGGGACTCTTCGACACTGTCAGCATTGTGCTCAGCGGAGCTTTGAAAGGTGCCGGCGACACGCGCTTCGTGATGTTCTACATGATCTTGGGCGGGTGGCTGTGTCTGGTGCCCGGCGCCTTTGTGCTAATGATGCGGGGGCACGGTATTCTTGAGCTCTGGTTCTGGCTGGCGTTTTACGTCTGCGTGCTCGCGGCCGGGTTCTGGTGGCGCTGGCACAAGGGGCGCTGGAAGGCTATCCGGCTCATCGATCACCGCGAGGGGGCGGAGTATATTCCGCCG
>Ga0268276_1002918_pt1 | contig 13893 bp, 13 predicted proteins | sample saktaG_4_FD_190145 | JGI IMG/M metagenome (GOLD analysis project Ga0268276, IMG submission 190145) | Saline water microbial communities from Sakinaw Lake, British Columbia, Canada - sak_2010_1_5_45m | ecosystem: Environmental > Aquatic > Non-marine Saline and Alkaline > Saline ...
AGCTCGAAAAGTTGGGCTTCAAGAGCCCCTTGCAATTCCGTAAAGAATATTCAATAATGGCTGCAGCTTAGTTAACGCAAAACTGTGTACGGGAAACCGGTGGCGATACACATGCCGAACGCTGAATCCTACCGTTTGCTTATCCACGCCGCTGGCGGGAGTGCATCAGTATGGCTTTTGCTCTCGCTTTGGCAGATGTGGAAGTGATCGGCGCAAATTGCAGTAAGGCGGCTACCCAGCCCGCCCAGCAGAAGAAACTGACGAAGAAACTAACGTACTGGGTAGCTCGTCTCACTTGTAACCGTTTGCCAGGAGAGCATGTATGATAACAACACGAATTCATTTTCTAAAAATAGTGCTGGCGGGTCTGGTCTGCTTGGCATGCACTTCCTTGTTTGGCGTGACCGCGATCAGCAACGCATTCCTCAGCTCGACCGGGGGCCCCGTTGCTCAGAACTGTTGTGTCTATGGCCAGACTGCGCATGTGACTATCGAAGCCGCCGTGCCGCCTTCCAAGCGAGTCATTTGTATCTGGCAACTGGTCATTCCATACTTGAATGGCAGAGGTGTTGAAAAGTCTGCCAAAATCATGCGTGTTCCAACCATAGTTAAACAAGTCCCCGTGCATACGAATCTGATATTCACACAAGACATATCGGCAAAGCTGAACAAAAAACTGGCCAAGCGCACAATTCAAGCCAAGTTTCAGAACGGTATTCTCAGAGCCTCGCTTGCCGTATCTCTCAAGGCAAAGCCGCTTGTCGGTAAGATCGAAGAGGCAACTATGATAAGACCTGTTACCATTTACCTCGACCAGCGCTATAGGACCACAGGGGATTATTGCATCATTGACGTATCCGGCGGGCCGAATTCGTCGAATTACCCGGTCAGTTATCAAGCCCCCGCACCGCCGCTTAATGACGAGCACAAGACCAGTAAAATTGTCTTGCGTAGGATAACGGCGGACAGTTTCGTAATGGGCTCGCCCACAAATGAGTTGGGCAGGTATTCCAATGAAACGCAGCACAATGTCTCACTGACCAAGGCGTTCTACATGGGCATTTATGAAATCACCCAGGCGCAATACTCGAATGTGATGGGCGCGAATCCTAGTTATTTTAAGCAAGGCGCTCATGCGCCGAATCGGCCGGTTGAATCAGTGTCATGGAATACAATGCGCGGTGGAACATGGCCGGGCACATGGCCGAACGGGACGCCGGTCGGTATGACCTTCATGGCTATACTGCAAAACAAGACGGGGCTTGCGTTCGATCTGCCGACTGAGGCGCAATGGGAGTATGCCTGCCGTGCGACCACAACCAATGCACTCAACAACGACACAAACTTGCAGAATATCGGGCAAGACCCGAACATGGACATTCTTGGGCGCTACTGGTACAATGGCGGGAGCAATTACACAAGTGATGTAGTGAACGGGGGTACTGCGGCAAGCGGAACCTATTTGGTGAACCAATGGGGCTTGTACGACATGCACGGAAACGTGTGGGAATGGTGCCTCGACTGGTACGGAGCATACGTGGGCGATGCAACCGACCCCGTCGGCGCTGCATTGGGCAAATTCCGTGTGATCCGCGGAGGCGGCTGGTACCACGACGCCAGGAACTGCCGGTCTGCGCGTCGCTACGATATCCTCCCGAGCTACGCCGACTTCAACATCAGTTGCCGCTTGTCCCTCCCCACAGGTCAGTGAAAAAAGCGCAGCGCCGCGGGTTGCAGTTAGGGTAATGGTCACCAGTTCATGCTTGGTGTCAGGCCAGGAATTGATACTTTGCAGGACTGCAAAGCGGGCGGTTGACAGGATCATCATGATGTGACAAAAAACTCTCGCGCGGCGCGAGAATTAATAAAGCGGCCAAGGGCCGCACTGGGTGGTTGGCAGACAGCGCGCGGCGCGAGAATTTATAAATCGGTGCCTGGCGAGGAGTTGAACGATCCGCGCGAAACAACGCCAGGGGGTGCACGGTGAATAAGTTGCAGAAATAAGAGCATTTCGGCACGAAAGGGGCTTGACAATTGGTTTTTGTTGTGGTATAATGTCAAAGTAATATTACTTTGACAACTAACCAAGCCCAGGAGGACATGATGAAGCCACCCGCCCAACTCCCCACCGTCACACGCGCGCTGCGCGCCGTCGCGGTTGCGCGCGCCATGTTGGCAGAATGGCGTGCGCCCGTATGCCGCGGCCATCTCTATCCGCTGCGCATCCGTCGGGGCGGCAAGCGTTACCTTTACTATGCTTGGGAACGCTGCGTTGGCGGCCGGCGCATCCAGCGTACGGTGCGGCTGAACCAAGTGGAGCGCATTGCGGCAGGTATCCGGGCCATGGCCGGCCTGCAGGCGCGGTTGGACAGCTACTGCGCAGCGTGCGACACGCTGGCGCTGGTCGAGGTCACGGGCACGCCCGCCGAGGACGGAAAAAAAACGGCAGCCTCACGACCTGGGAGGACCAGAGCAGACGCGCCGGCCAGGAGGCCGCGGCGGCGGAACTGATCCGGCAGTACGTGGCATTTGACCAGCACGATGCAGCCGGCGCGCACACGTGTTCGCAGTGTGGGCGGCGGATGAGCCTGCTGGGTGTGCGGAAGCGGTATGTGGTTGCCAGTGTCATGACGCTGCGCGTGCCCCGGCACGTCTACTACTGCCGCGTCTGCCAGCGCACCTTCGCCCCGCTGGACGCGGCCTTGGACATGGAACACCGCCAGGAGAGCAAGCCGGTGCGGCAATGGTGCACGCGTCTGGGAGCGGCTCTGCCGTATGCCGAAGGCGCGGCATTGCTTGACCGCTTGACCGGCGTGGCGCTGGACGCGTCGACGATCGAGGAACTGTGTGTGGCCGCCGGCAGGAAGCTGGTCGCAATCCAACGGATGCGCAGCAAGGCCGGCCCGCCGCCAGACGGTCCGCTGTACGTGGGAATTGATGGAGCCAACATGCGCGTGCGCGATCCCAAAAGGCCACGGCAGGAAGTGCGCGTGGGCACGATCTTCACCACCCGGCCGGGCCTGCACGGACCAAAACTCGCAAAAAAAGAACACGTCGCCGTGCTGGGCTCCTTGGAGGAGTTCGGCAATGTGGTGTGGGCCTGCGCGGAGCGCTGGGGTGTGATGACCGCCACGCTGGTGGTGGTGCTCGGCGACGGCGCCAAGGAGAACTGGGGGCTGGCGGCCATGCACTTCCCCGGCGCCATCGAGATCCTCGACTTCTACCACGCCTGCCAGCATTTGAAGACCGTGCGCGACGCATGCTTCCCCACCGAAAGCGACGATGGCGCTGCATGGCTTGACACGCAGTGCAGCGCGCTCAAGCGCGGCTGGTGGCGCCAAGTAATCTCGGCCATGGAAGCGCTCGCGGCCCGCGGTTCAGAACACCGCAAGACCCGCGTGCGCGAAATCGCCTATTTCCGCACCAATCAGCAGCGGATGCGCTACAGCTACTTCCGCCGCCCGGCACTCTATATTGGCAGTGGCGTGGTCGAAAGCGGCTGCAAGCAACTGGTGACACGCCGCATGAAGGTCAGCGGTGCAAGCTGGAATCCCGAACGCGCACAGGCAATTCTCTGTCTGCGCTGCGCCTATCTCACGCGCATCGACTTGCTCGACCAAGTCGCCTGACTAGTCCTTGCAACTTTTACGCCGTGCACCCACGCCAGGCCGCCGCTTGACTTCGCGGTATCCTTTTGATATAGTAGCAATGGACATGGAATTGTGTTTTTTGCGACGCGGCGCCATCATAAATAACGTTTGCGCAATCCACGGGAGAAATGCGATTATGACTTTAACTATGCAAAAAGAAATGAAAAATCTGCGCCAAGAAATGCACGGAATCCGTTCTTTGCTCATGGAATTGGTTGATCCTGATTTTGGCTTGGAACTCGCCGACACGATTAAAGAACGCATTAGGCGCGCTCGAAAATCCGGGCAATTTTTAAGCTTACAAGAAGCGGTACATGAGTTGCAACAATGACGTTTCGTCTTTTCATTGAAAAAGGCGCGATGCGCGATGCAAAAAAACTCGAGCGCGCAGTGGCGGAGAGAATATTGAAAAAAATTCAAGATGTGGCTGAACGTGGTTATGGGTTTGAGCCATTAACCAACCTTGAGTTTGGCTGGAAAATCCGCATTGGAGACTACCGTGCTTTATGCGACGTGGATTTCGGCGATAAAACAATCAAAGTGTATGTTATCGCGCATCGAAGAGAAGTGTATAATTAAAACCTGGGTTTGATGACGCTGATCACCAAGCCGGTCGGCTGGTTTTTTCTGCGGGTGGGCGCGGATGTGCTGATTATTTTGCTGGTGTGGTGGATCGCAGCGGCAAGCGGTAGCGCGCAACAAATCTCCCAGCCGCGCAGCGCGGACAGCTCTACCGCCACTGGCGGCACGTCGCAGACGACGTTGGCGGAACAATTGCCCGCTTTGTCTGACGTTCGACCGGCCCTGCCCAAGATCGAGCAGCAACCCGCGGGCGAACCAAACAAAAAGCTCTTGCCTGAACAGGTGATCTTTACGAACGAGACCAACGAGATTGCTCTACCGGGTACAGATAGCGTACTTTCGCCCGATGGCCGCCTGATCGTCTGCATAAAGAGCATTGAAATACCCGCAGCAGAAAGCAACGATGAAGATGATACATTCAAGAATGAGTTGTGGCTTTACGACACGGTCAAGCGACAACCGCGTTTGCTCTTGACCGAGAACCCGGGCGACATGAAACTGCGTTGGTTTCATGAGCCACGCTTTTCTTCGGACGGAAGAATTGTGTACTTCATGGCAGATAATTACTCGCCCGTAACTGAAGCAGTCGCGGCGGTCGATACGGTTGATGGCACAGTCAGATACATCACGTCTGGAAATGCATTTTATATTGTACGCAAAGATCCTGACTGGAAAGACTATCTGGTGGTGCTACGACATAAGTACTTTGCCGGCGGCGGATCGTATGATTGGTATTGGCTGGTCAAGCCAGACGGGACTGAAGTTGATCCGGTGGGAGAGTCGATCGAGTCTTTCAGCAAGAATTATAAAATCGAGTGACCTGCTAAAGAGATTTGTTCGCGACGAACATATTTATCTTTTGGCACTTTCGCACCTGCAACCTGCCACTCTGCAATAATGCTTGGGACAACGCTACGGCTGCTGCGTATATATTTGTGAACTGAGGCGAAAGGAGCACAGCAATGAAGATCAAGCACGCGATACTCGGGGTTGCCGCCACTGCCGCACTCGTCACCGCCGGGGTGTTTAGCGTTGGCTGGTACCAGCAGTATCAAGCGTTTCAGACCGCGGCGCGGCGCAATTCGGAGTTGGCCTACGCCAGCTTTATGCGGGCATATCCACGCTCATGGTACCAGTATGAAGCGCTGGCGCGCAAAGACGCGCTGGCGGAGCGACGCCGCGAAGAAGCCTACCAGAAGGCTGCGGCGGCAGACACAGAAGAAGCGCTGACCATGTTTGCGCGGGCATATCCGGAGCATGTGAAAGCCACCGAGGCGGCTGTGCGCGCGACGATGCTACGCGACCGGCGGCGCATGACTGAATACGCCCAGGCGCTCGCGACAAAGGATGAATCTGAACTTGCGTCCTTTATCACCCGCTGGCCGTCGTCCTCCGAGGCGTTGGCCGCAGAAGAGGCCATCGAGACCCTGCGCGCCAATCAGATCCAGCAGGCATATCAAACGGCTGTGGCACAGTCCAATGAGGCCGCGCTGTCGGTGTTTGCCGAAACGTATCGCACCAGTCCGTTGGCAGTACTGGCACTTGACCGCAAGGCGGAACTCGCAAAGGAACGGCGCGTCGCCGAGTATGAGCGCGTACTGCGCACCAACGATCCTGTCGCTTTAGACACCTTTGCCGCGCGCTGGGCCACCACGCCGCAGGCGGACATGGCGCAGAAGGTTGCCCAGCGCCTTCGTGACGAGCGCCTGCTCCAGCAGCAGACGGCTGAACTGAAGAATCTGGCCGGCGATGCGATTGAATCTGCGCACGAAGTGCTTGACACGGCGCTAAGTAATCTGCGGCAGTCATCGGCAACCAATTACCAATGAACGCGTTCCAGCAAAAGCTTGCATAGCGCAATAATCTATAAGACAGGGATATGTAGAGGGCTATGGGGAGTATTGTCAACCATGATGCAAGTGTCCTGATTCAATGACGATCATTGGGGCATTATCGAACGTTGGCTATATTTAAGTAAACTCATTCGTTGCACGAGGTACTCTAATGAAACGTTTCTCAAAAATGTTAATTGGCCTCATTCTTCTGATGTTGGTTTTATTTGGCTTGAAGCTGGTTAACGATCATTGGTTGAGGACCAGGGATGTCTACTATGTGATGTTTACTGATAACATGAGGGCGCTCAACATAGGCTCGCATGTGCGCATGAACGGTAAGATTGTCGGAGCGGTTCGACAGGCAAAACTGATTGAGACCAGCTTACGCTTGAAGATTGAGGTTGCCCATGGCACACGCATCCGATCAGGGAGTAGAACTAAGCTTGCACCAGATCGGACCAGCATTGGCGGTGTATGCATCGAGATCACGCCAGGATCTACTAACGAACCGCTTCTGGGTCAAAGCAATATAATTGTCGGTGTCGTGTCCGAGTAGGTATAACGAAGGAGCGATTCGCGCGGGCCAAGATCGGGCTTGGAGTGACAAAAGACCGCAGCATTCGCGGCGCAGGGGCCGCTCCCTTGCACGGTATTCGGCTGCTTGGAGCTGGCTTGGCTAGTCCCGCCAGCGGCGTGGATCCCGCCAGCGGCGGGATAATCGGTGTTCGGTATTCGGTGCAAAAGTAGAAGCAGAGGCAGCATGCGCGATCCACGCCGTTGGCGGTCCTGGCCAAACCAGTAGTCGCTCGCGTTTTTACAGAAGTCAGTGTGCCGGCGTCAGCATGCCGGCCGCAACCTTGCTGGCGCTGGCTTCGCCGCACAATCCGCGCACCAGCGCCAGCGCAAACGGCAAGGCCGTGCCCGGGCCTCTGCTGGTGATGCACGGGCCGTCCACCACGACCGCCGCGCCCGTGGCATCCGCGTTTTCCAAGGTCTTCTCACAGCCGGGATAGCAGGTGGCGTGGCGCGCGCCAATCAGGCCATGATGCTGCAGCACCACCGCCGGCGAAGCGCAAATGGCCGCCAACAGACGGCCTTCCGCGTGCTGGCGTCGCAACAGGTCGGTCAACTCCGCGCTGTCACGCAAATGTTCGGCGCCGGGCAAGCCGCCCGGCAGCACGATGGCATCAAAGCGCTGCTGCGCGCACGCGCTGATCAGGGCGTCGGCCACCAACGTCACGCCGCGCGAACACGTCACCTGCCGGCCGCCGACGGACGCGACCGTCACCTGCACACCGGCCCGCCGCAGCGTGTCAATGACCGCGACCGCTTCGAGTTCTTCCGTGCCATCGGCCACGGCGACCAGGCATGTTTTCATGGCGCACTCCGTCAGGTAGTGATGGTCTGCAAGACCGCCAGCCGCTGCTCGATCTCGGCGCGCGTCAAGGTACGCAGCCGGTCGCAACTGAAGGCGGCGACGTTAAACGAACCCATGACCGCGCCCCAGCGCAGCGCTTCCTTGACGGTGGCGTGCGTCTGATCGCCATGGCGCGCGAGGCAGCCGACAAAGCCGCCGGCAAACGAGTCGCCCGCGCCGGTCGGGTCGACGACAGTTTCGACCGGAAAGGCCGGCACCGCCGCAAAAAAATCATCCCTGCCAAAAATCAGGGCGCCATGTTCGCCTTTTTTGATGACGCAATACTCGAGGCCGAGGTCAAGCAGGGCGCGGCCGGCCTTGATCAAATTGTTCTCGCCGGTGAACAGGCGCGCCTCGCCGTCATTCAGAATGGCAATCTGGACTTGGGCAAAGACCTTGGCCAATTCATCGCGCGTCTCACGAATCCACAGATTCATCGTGTCGCAAATGCGATACGCCGTGGGATCCATTTGCTCGATCACGTGCAGCTGCAGGCCCGGCGAGATGTTGGCGAGGAACAGCACCGGCGCGCGGCGATACTCGGGCGGCAGCGTCGGCCGAAAGGTGGCAAAGACATTCAGCGCGGTGCAATGCGTTTCGGCGGCGTTCAGATCGCGCAGGTAGGAGCCTTCCCAGCGAAATGTCGCGGCGCCTTTGACAATGTCAAGGCCAGCCAGGTCGACGCCGCGCGCCTGCAGCAATTGGGTGTGTTCGGCGGGGAAATCATCGCCAACAATGCCGACCAGACCGACTCGCGCTTGAAAACTGGCGCTGAGCGCAAAATGGGTGACGGAGCCACCCAGCATCTCCTTGCGGGTGCCTGCGGGTGTCGTGACAGTATCCAGCGCGACGGAGCCGACTGCGGTGATGTCAGGAATGGCAGTCATGTGTTGTTCGTTGGTCATTGGTCATTGGTCATATATCATTGCCGGCAGCGCGGCACATGAAAAGTGCCCATTGAACATTGATGGTTGATACCTGCGGCTGCTCAGGGTTCCCATTGTGGCTGCAAGCAACCGCCTTCGGCAAGGAGCGGGGTCGTCTTGCCGGTTTCCGCATCCACCAGCAAAATCTGCGAGCCCGCGCGACAGAACGCGATGTGGCGTGAATTGCTGGCCCAGCTCGGCGATTCATCATTGCTGGGATTGCCGGTCACATTACTAACTTTGCGGGCGCTCATGTCGTAGACACAGATCTCAAAATTGCCGCCGACTTGGGCGACAAAGGCAATTTTCTTGCCATCCGGCGACCAGGCCGGCGAGGTGCAATAGGGTGACATGCTCGGATTAGAAATGCGGCGGGGCGTGCCGCCGCTAGCGGCGATGATGTAGATCTGCGGGCGCCCCATCTGTTCTTCACTCGAATAGACAATATTCTGCCCATCGGGCGACCAGGATGGCGAAGACTCGGCTGCGCGCCCGTGGGTCAGCCGTGTGCGGGTTTCGCCCGAGAGACTCAGGACGTAGAGCTCGGGCATGCCGTCTTTGTCGAGAATAGCGGCTATCTGACGGCCATTGGGCGCAACCGCGCCGCTCGTGTTCATGCCGGGCATCGCCACCAGTTTCTGGGCTTGGCCGGAGCGAATGTTGAGCTTGTAAATGAGTGGCCGGCCCTCGAAATAGCTGGTGAAGATGATGTTCTGCCGATCCGGGAACCAATCCGGAAAGACCGAGAGACTGGTGCTGCGTGTCAGCGGCCGTTGCGCCGCGCCATCCGAATCACAGATGTAAATGTTGCGACTGGCGCCGCTTTGCTTGACGTACAACAGGCGCGAGGCGAAAAAGCCCTTCTCTTTGAGCAGCCCGGCAATGATGTCATCGGCAATGGTGTGGGCGACGCGCCGCAGCGCTGCGCTCGAATACGGATAGCGCTTGCCCAGCACGCGCTTTTGCGCGCCGCATAGATAGAGCGAAAAATCGACATCACTGCCCGCCAGCGTGCCCTTGCCCAGCACGGTCGCACCCAGGTTGGCCCAATTCGAGTAATGAATGATGTTCTTACTGCGGTCGGCATTGTCGAGTGTGCGCGCATCGCTGGGGGTGAGGCGCGCCTCGCTGAACGCGCCGTAGCGGTTCAAGTCACGGCGGATGATTTGCGCCATCTGCGCCCCGCTGGCATCGCCGGCAAAATCCGGAATGTAAAAGGGATAGACATCGTCGGCCTGGCCGCGAATCGGCTCGATGCGGATGGTTTCCGCCGCGCCGTGGAGCGCGCACACAGCAATCATCAGTAATGACCAGCGCAGGCTGGCCGCAACACATGCGGTCTGCATTCGTGTACTCCTTATAATAAACGTCATGAGAAAGTATACGGAAAACGGGCGCGGGCGTCAACCAGCAGCGCCCTCCTCCAGCGATGGCAACCTAACGTCGTGGTACGCCAATTTGCAGGACACTGCTGCGCGTTTCTGTAGTCGCGGCGCTCCGCGCCGCGACACATGCAACGTCCCAGATCCGCGCCGATGGCGGGACTCAAAGCAGGGGACGTTACTACAGCCACACACTGCCGCGCGCGGGCAACCTTAGTTCTGCTGGTTCAGCATCCACTGCACGTCCTGCGGCGCGGTCACGTCCAGCACCGCGGCTTGCATGCGCGTCCAGCCGCCGCGTTTCCGCACCGGCACCGGCGTCAAATAGAAGCCGACCGACAGCTGGGGTTCATCGCGCTTCAGCGTCAAAAGGCCCGCGGTGCCCGGCAGCATGGATTGCGGCAGCATGAACACAATCAGCGGCTCGGGCAACGTGCCGACATAATTATAGATCAAACGATTGTTTTTCTTGTTGTATTGGATGAGGAATTTTTGCTTGCCGTTGCCGCGGGCCACCCACAAGGTCTCCGCATTATTGTTGGGCAGCAGCGCGTGCGGCCCGTGGGTAACCACAAATGCGTCATTGCTCAACGTGCCCACGCCGACGCGCCAGCCAGCTGTCATAAACGGCCCGAGCGCCGGATTGACCTGAAACGCCTTGATGCGCACCTTCTTGGCGGTGTGCCAGAGCCACCAAGTGTTGGCATTGATCGAGAACAGCGCATAGCCACTGTTCTCCAAGCTGGCGCCGCTCGACGTCGCCGCCGCGTTTGCCTGCACGCGGTAATAATACACCGTTCCGGGCATGGCGCCGAAATCATCATACTGCGTCATCGCCGTCGTCGCCATCGGCGTCGGGCTCGCGCTGCCCATTTGCGTACTGCGCAGTACCGTGTACGACAGCGCGCCAGTGACGCCGGTCCATTGCACCGCCACCTTGTTGGTATAGATGCCATCGCTGGCCAGCAATGCCGTTGGCGTTGCCAGCGCGGCATAGCCAACCACACTCGTGCTGAACACGCTGACACAGGCCGGCGCCACGGCTTGCACCCAATAATAGTACGGCGCGCCCGCCGTGACGTTCGCGTCCCAATAGGACGGATCCACCACAGTGGCATACGGCAGCAAGCCATTGGAAACGGACGTCGTGTTGCGGTAGATGTTGTACGAGGCAGCGCCGGCGGCGGTCGGCCACCACAGCATGATGCCATCCGTGACATTCCCACTGGCCGACAACGATGCGGGCGGCAGGATGAAAGCATAGCCGCCGTCAGACGTGCTCAAGGCGCCTTCGCCGGCCGACGCGGCGCCGCGCACCCAATAATAATAGGTGCGGCCGGGCATGATGCTCGTGTCTGTGTAAACCGTGGTACTCAGGCTGGCAATCAACGCCATGGTCGCGGTGTCGCCGGCAGTGTTGCGGTAGAGCCTGTAGCTGGTCGCGCCTGAGAGCGCCTGCCACTGGATGAAAATACGATCGTTGGCCGCGCCGTCACTGGCGCTCACGCCGGCACCCGTGTCGAGGCGCGCATAACCGCTAGCGGGCCCGCCAAAGACGCTCTGGCCATACTCGTTGCGCGTGCGCACCCAGTAGTAATACAACTGTCCCTGCACGACCGGTGTGTCGATGTGATTCGTCATCTCCGCGCCATTGGCAATCAACTCGGCGGTCGGCATGTTGTTGGTTATGCTGCGGAACAATTCATACCACGTCGCACCCAAGCTGGGTGGCCACCAGACATGGACGCGGTCGCTATAGCTGCCAGCCGTGGCCATCACCTGCGCGCCCGGCTGCGGCGTGAAATTGCGCCAGCTACCGGTGACGGCAAAGTCAAACGGATTCTGCGCCGCGGCGCGGAACGCAAACGAAATAGTGGCTGTAACACTGCCATTGCTGGTCGACGGCGGGTGGAACAGGACGACAAATTGTTCACCTTGTTTTGGCGGGATGTACACGCTGGCCGGTTGCGCGCTGATGCTGAAGTAATTCGACCACATGCCCAGCACTTGCACGGGCGGCGTGCTGGTCACGGCCAGCGAGGCCGCGCCGCTGTTGCTGATGACGAAGGCGCGCGCAATGGTATAGCTGCCGCTGGTGACACCCAAATCCACGGCGCTGTAGCGTGCCACATTGCTGTTGGCGGTTGTCACGACCACCTGCGCGACATCGTCGGCGCCGACATAATAGGCCGTTGCCACGTGCGCGGTGGCCATCTGCACGGTCACCACTTGACTCGGTCCAAAGCTGGTGCCGTCGACGTCCCAACGGTCAAAGACGCGATTGGTCGCCGTGGCCGGCGCGGTCAGCACGACCTCGGTCAGCGCGTTGTACACCAGCACAAAAGGCGTTGCGGCACTGCTGACAGCATTCGTCGCCGCCGGCGCACACGCAATGGTGACATTATTACTGGGCGCATCGGATTGCACCACCAGCGTCATCCAGCGATAGGTCTCGTAGGCGCCCAGGTCGACCCGCCCATACATAATGCGCGGATTGCCGTCCAGGTCGCGCTGCAACGTCATCCAGGGCATGTTGGTGCCGGTGTCCACGCACGGCGAGTTCATCTGCAAATGAAAATCATTGCTGGCGACATCGACAAACTGTGGGTCATTCGTAATGTTGCCGTCACCCATCGGCCCGGGTGTCGTACACGTGTAGGTATAGAGCCCACCGTTGTTATTGCCATTCTGATTGAGATACGCAATACTGTTGATGACCTCCAAATCATAGACGCCACCCAAATCCTGGAAATAGATGCCGCCAATATTGGTCGCGCCATTGGCCACCACCGTGCAATTCTCGACATGGCCGCCATCAAAGGCGAAAACGCCGCCGCCCGTCAGCCGCGACATGTTGCTGACAATCAACGAGCTGATCACGGTGCCGCCCTGATGCAGGCGCACGCCGCCGCCGCCCCAATTGTTTACCAGGCCATGCGCCGCATTATTGATAATATGGCAGCGCGTGATCGTGCCATACTCATTGCAGCTGACGCCGCCGCCCGCGTCACTGGCCGTGTTCGACACGATCGTACATCCCAGCACAGCGCCGCCGTACTCGCAGGCCACGCCACCGCCGTATTGCGCCGTGTTGGATGCCACGTAGGAATTCACCAGCATCCCGTTGCTGTAGTTGAAGTAGGCGCCACCACCACCGCCGCCATTAGCGGCCGCGTTGCCGGTCAAGACGCAGTTCGTGACCAAGCCGCCATGGTCAAAATACACGCCGCCGCCCAGTGTCGCCGTGCTGCGGGTGATCGTGCAGTTGTCAAGATTGCCGCCATTGAAGCAGTACACGCCGCCGCCGTTGCCCGCCAGCCCGTTCTGCAGCGTGAAGCCGCGCACCAGCACGCCATCACGCACATAGAGACAGCGCAACGCGCCGTCGCCGTCAATGATCGTCGCGCCTGCGCCCGCCAAACTGGTCATCGTAATCAGCTTGTTAATCGCCACCACATTGCTGCCGCTGAGTTGGGCGCCGTACCCGCGGTACACACCATTACTGACAATGAGCGTATCCCCATCCAAGGCCGCATCCACCGCCAGTTGAATGTTCGTCGCCGCGGCCGCCCACGTCGCAAAGGGATACGTGTGACTGCCGTTGGGCGCCACATACAACGTCGCGCCCGCATGGCCTACAGCAGCCACAGCGCTGATGAAAATAAGGGACAGCAGAATACAACGGGTATTCATGGAGTCTCTCCACAAGATGTTAGTAAGGGGTCTTCGAATCATGTTCTGCGTCAATTCGCGCTGTGCCACGACACGTGGCAGCAGCGCAGCAGTATATCATATATGTGCGTAAAACGCAACCACAGCGGGACTCTTTGACCGGCACGCAGTGGTATTACTAATGCATGCGCGTACTTGGTGTCATGCCCATTGTGGCCGCGGGCGCCTGCTTGGAGCTGGCTTGGCTAGCTAAGGCACCAGCCTAGTCCCGCCAAAGGCGGCGATCCCGCCATCGGCGTGGATCCCGTCAACGGCGCGGATGACCGCGGCTGCAGAAGCCGCCCTCACCGCGGGCGGCTTGTATCTTATTTGTGATGAAATCGACTATGATTACAATGACGCTTGGAATGGCCACGGTCGCATCGGTCG
>Ga0268276_1002919_pt1 | contig 13890 bp, 12 predicted proteins | sample saktaG_4_FD_190145 | JGI IMG/M metagenome (GOLD analysis project Ga0268276, IMG submission 190145) | Saline water microbial communities from Sakinaw Lake, British Columbia, Canada - sak_2010_1_5_45m | ecosystem: Environmental > Aquatic > Non-marine Saline and Alkaline > Saline ...
ATTATTCTATATAAAGCTCCGATAACTAGGTCAGAGATTGACTATTTACGAGGGGTTAATTCAAATTTTATTTTAAGGAATTTACTTATCAGAGGTCTTGTTGAAAAGGTTTCAAATCCTAAAGACCAGAGAAGTTATTTATATAAACCCACCTTTGAACTGTTGTCATTTTTAGGTATTAAAAAGGTGGAAGATTTGCCTGAATATGATAAAATTGAGAAAGAAATTAAGAATTTTGTTTCAGTGGCGGTATCTTTGGGTGAGGAAATTAATCCTAACGAAAAAGAGATTTAACTAATTTTTAAAGTAATTAATGAAAAAATGAATTTAGAATTTAAAATTACACAAAAAGAAATTAAAATAACCATAGCACTTTTATTTTTTTCTCTGATAGCATTTTTTGCTTTCAAAAGTGCTTTATATTTTGAATCACAATATGAAGAATCTCTTATACATAGAGAAAATATCCTTGGAATTTTAGTCCCAGTAAATGATCCTTTTAATGGTTTGTCTTTGTCAGCTAAGTCCTTTTTTGTTTGGGACATGCAAAAAGAAAAAAAGTTGGGTAGTTTGAACGAGGAATTACAATTTCCTCTGGCCTCTCTTACTAAATTGATGACTATTTTAGTGGCTTCGGAGTCATCTTTTTATGAGGCAACGGTAGAGATTGGACAAGACGATTTAGATATAGATGGTGATTATGGTCTAATTGCTGGAGAGAAATGGCGGTTATCAGACATTATTGATTTTGTGTTGTTGACTTCATCAAATGATGGAGCTCATGCCCTAGCTTCTTTGACGGGAGCTTTTTCTTCCGAGTTAAATAACCAAACTAAAGAAGAACTGTTTGTTGACATGATGAACAAAAAAGCCAAACAGTTAGGAATGTCTCAAACTTATTTTTTAAACGGAACGGGTTTAGATGTTAGTAAAACTGTTAGTGGAGCTTATGGGTCAGCTAAAGATATTACAATTTTAGTAGAAAATATTGCTCAAGAATATCCCAATCTTTTAGAAGTAAGTTCTTATAAAGAAACTGAATTGAATTCGGATATTTTAGTTCATCAAATTAGTAATACTAATCAAGCAGTAGAAACTTTGCCAAATATAGTTGCTTCCAAAACAGGTTTTACGGATTTAGCGGGGGGAAACTTGACTGTTATTTTTGATGCTGGGATTGGTCATGAAATAATAATTTCAGTTTTAGGTTCTACCAAAGAAGAACGATTCAGTGATGTTGAAAAATTAATTTGGGCTAGTCTAGAAAAAATTTTTAAAGAAAATCAAATTTTATGATATTTAATATTGTTAAAATTTTTGCTCCATGGTTAATCTCATTTTTTGTCGGCTTGGCTTTTAGTCCAATTTTAACTCATTTTCTTTATAAATATAAAATGTGGAAGAAAAAATCAGGGAATGCTGTCGGCTTGGGTGGGGGAGGAACTCCTCTCTTTAATCAAATTCACAAAGAAAAAGACACAGGGACTCCAAGAATGGGGGGAGTGGTTATTTGGTTTAGTGTATTATTTACAGTTTTTCTTTTTTGGTTTATTTTTCAATTCTTCCCCTCAGACTTTTCTGAAAAGTTAAACTTTATGAGTAGAGGACAAACATGGTTACCTTTATTTACTTTAATTGGAGGGGCTTTGGTTGGGTTATTTGATGATTTTTTAGTAGTTTCTGGTAGAGGTAAATATATAGCAGGGGGGCTATCTCTTAAATTAAGAATTTTAATTGTCCTTTGGATTGGTTTAATCGGAGCTGTTTGGTTTTTCTTTAAATTAGATGTTTCCAGTATTTTTGTTCCTTTTGTTGGCGAATGGGAATTAGGTTTATTATTTATACCGTTTTTTATGTTAGTAATGTTATTTATTTTTTCCAGTGGGGTTATTGATGGAATTGATGGATTATCAGGTGGTGTTTTGGCCACTATTTTTGCAACTTATACTTGTATTGCTTTTTTTCAAAATCAAATAGATTTAGCGGCCTTTTGTGCTGTTGTGGTGGGAGGTATTTTGGCTTTTCTCTGGTTTAATATTCCTCCAGCACGGTTTTATATGTCAGAAACAGGTATCTTAGGTTTAACAGTTTGTTTAACCGTGGTAGCTTTTTTGACTGGACAAGTGGTTGTTTTACCTATAATTGCTTTTCCTCTTTTTGCCACTGTTATCTCTAATATTATTCAAGTTGTTTCTAAAAAAACGAGAAATGGGAAAAAAGTTTTTTTAATTGCCCCTATTCATCATCATTTTGAGGCTTTGGGCTGGCCTAGTTATAAAGTGACGATGAGATATTGGATTATAGGTATTATTTTTGCTATTATGGGAATGATAGTGGCCTTAATCGGCTAAGTTGTTGATAACTTTATTGGAAAAAAATGAGGAATAACTTATAATATAGTTTGTTAAATTTTATTAAAATTATAAACGAAAAACACGATGAATGAACAAACAAATCTGATAGAAATTCAAAAAAATAATTTTTTCTCAATAAAAAATCTTGTACCAAGTTTAGTGATGGTCTTAGGTTTTCTTTTGCCTATTTTCTTTGTGCCTTTACAAACGGTGTCTTTTGCCATGGGAAAAAGTATTTTGCTGATTACTTTTGTTTTTTTACTTCTTATTCTCTGGTTATTTGAAAGAATTAAGAATAAAGATTTTTCTTTTAGTAAAAATTTAATTATAATTTCTTCAGTTTTGGTTCTTCTTTCTTATTTCTTATCCTCTTTGTTTTCTGGATTTGTCAAAGCAACTCTTTTTGGTTATGAGTTTGGAGTTAATTCGTTTAGTATGATTCTGGCTTTTTTCCTTTTGATGTTTTTTACTGCCCGTTTTTTTGTTGAAAAGAAAAAAATTATTTATTTGTATATTGGCCTTTTGTTTTCTTCAATTTTCTTGTTGTTTTTCCACGTTCTTCGTCTTATCTTTGGACCTGACTTTTTATCGTTAGGGCTGCTAGGAACAACCACCTCCAATTTGGTTGGAGCTTGGAATGAGTTGGGTATTTTCTTTGGTTTGGTGGCTCTTTTATCTTTGTTAACAGCTGTTTTAATAAAAGAAAATGTAGTTATTAGAGTTGTCAGTTGGATTTCTTTGGCAATTTCTTTGTTTTTTTTGGTTTTAGTTAATTTTACTTCTGTTTGGTGGATGTTATCCTTGTTATCCTTATTGTTAATTTTTTATAATTGGTTAGGAAAAAGAAATTTAGGACAAAAAATTGAAAAAAAAGATATTTCGATTATTTCTATAATTGTTTTGGTTGTTTCTTTATTGTTTATTTTTGCTAAAGGGCCAATCGGAGGATTTTTACCGTCATTGTTTAATATTTCAAATATGGAAGTCAGGCCTTCTCTCAATAGCACTATCGATGTTATCCAATCTTCAATGGTGGACAGTCCTATTTTAGGAGTCGGACCCAACGAATTTGTTAAACAATGGTTACTCAGTAAACCGATTGGAATAAACAACACTCAATTTTGGAATATAGATTTCAATTCAGGAACAAGTTTTATTTTAACCTCTCTTGTCAATGTAGGGTTTCTTGGTTTTCTTGCTTGGTTATTATTTTTTGCCTCAATTGTTTTCCTTGGTTTTAAATTACTTCGAGTTTCTCTTCGAAATAAATTTGACCGATATATTGCTTGGTCAGTTTTTTCAGCCACTATTTACTTATGGGTATTTTCATTTATTTATGTTCCAGGAATTGTCGTTCTAAGTTTAAGTTTCTTATTTTCTGGTTTGTTGTTATCTTTGTTTTATCAAGAAAAAATAGTCAAAGTAGAAGTTATTTCATTATTAAAAAATAGAGGAAAAGGTTTTATTTTTCTCGTTGTTATGGCAGGGTTTCTTTTGTTATCTATGTTTGGGATGTTTTTATTTATCAATAAAACCAATGCCTCTTTTCAAGCACAAAAAAGTTTTTTGGCTCTAAACTCAGAAGGAGATTTAGGAAAATCTGTTGAATTAATGGAAAAAGCTGCCAAAAATTCAGGTTATGATTTATATTATCGGCTATTATCCAATATTAATATATTTCAATTACAAGCGGTTTTGAACCAAACAGATGTTGCCGAGGAGACAGTGGCAAAACAATTTCAAACAGCTCTTGATAGCGCTATTACTAATGCGAATACTGCTATAAGTAAAGATTCAAAAAATTATCAAAATTGGTTGTCTTTAGGAAATGTTTATAGATCGGTTGTTCCCTTAAAAATTGAAGGGGCTTATGATAATGCGTTGAAATCTTACAGTAATGCTATCATTTTTAACCCATATAATCCCTTAATTGCTTTGTCTCTGGCTAATTTAGAAATTGCTAATGGTGATGTAGAAAAAGCTAAGGGATATTTAAACACCTCTATTCAAATGAAAAACAATTATTCGGATGCTTATTACTTATTATCTCAAATAGAATTAAATGGAGGAAATCAAGAAGGAGCAGTTAACATTCTTAAGACCTTAACCCAAGTAACTCCCAACGATTCACAAGCTTTTTTACAGTTGGGGGCTTTAGAATATAATACAAGGGATTATAAAGAAGCCATTGCTTCTTTGGAGCAGTCTTTTAATCTAAATCCTTACTCAGTTGATACTATTTATCTTTTAGGGTTAAGTTATAGTGAAACTGGAGAGAGAGAAGAAGCTGTTAAGGTTTTTGATTATCTACAAAGTTTGCTTCCAAATGATACTTCAATTTCCTCAATTTTAGAAAATCTTAGAAATGGGAAAGCTCCGCTTTCTGGTTTAACTGGACAATCAATTGAAAATAATATAACTGAATCGGCGACTGAAATATAACAAGGGTTCAGGAAGAATAAAATACAGTAGAAATTAAATAAGATGATTAAAAAGGCTTTTAATTTATTGAATAATATAAGCGGTCTTCATCAGACCGCTTATCTTTTGGCATTTTTTGCTTTACTTTCTCAACTATTAGCTTTGCTCAGGGATCGTCTTTTGGCTCATTCATTTGGGGCGGGGGGAATTTTGGATATCTATTATGCTTCTTTTCGTATTCCAGATTTCATTTTTATAATGGTGGCTTCTATTGTTTCCATTTCAGTCTTAGTTCCATTTTTAGCAGAAGAAATAAATAGGGAACAGGGGAAACGGTTTATGAGTGAAGTCTTTTCAGTTTTTCTTTTGCTAATTATAATTGTCTGTTCTTTCGCCTTTTTCTTAATTCCTAAGGTCACACCACTTATTTTGGTTGGTTTTTCTCAAGAAGCCATTAATCAAGTTATTAATTTATCTAGAATTCTTTTGTTATCTCCTGTTCTCCTTGGTTTATCTAATTTTTTTACCAGTATTATTCAAATTAATCAAAAATTCTTTATCTATGCTCTGAGTCCTCTTCTTTACAATATTGGAATAATAATTGGTATTGTCTTTTTTTATCCAATTTGGGGATTAAAAGGTTTGGTTTTCGGTGTAATTTTGGGAGCTTTTTTCCATCTTATTATCCAATTACCTTCTATTTATCGCTTAGGGTCTTTACCAAAATTTGTTTATACTTTTAATTTTAAAAAAATAAAGGAAATAATTATTTTGTCCTTACCAAGAACTTTAGCTCTTTCCACAAGTAATTTGGCCTTGATTTTTCTGGTTGGTTTAGCTTCCACACTTGGAGAGGGAGCTGTTTCTATTTTTACTTTTTCTTTTAGTTTGCAATCGGTCCCTCTAAGTATTATTGGAGTTAGTTATTCTATTGCCGCTTTCCCAGTTTTAGCTAAACTTTTTTCAAACAATCAAGTTGATGTTTTTTTCCAACAAATTACCACTGCTGCTCGACATATTGTTTTTTGGACAACAGTTGTTTTGGTTTTATTTATTGTTTTGAGAGCCCAAATAGTTAGAACTATTTTAGGGTCTGGAAAATTTGACTGGGTGGATACTCGTTTGACGGCAGCTTGTTTAGCAGCTTTTGCTTTATCGGTAACAGCACAAAGTTTAGTTTTATTATTTCTTCGTGGCTATTATGCTGCGGGGAAAACAATCAAGCCAGTTTTAATCAGCATTTTTTCGGCTATTGTTATTATTATTTCAGCTTTCTTTTTTAAATGGTTGTTTATAAATGTAGAATTTATTAAAGAAATTATAGGATTGATTTTTCGGATTAGTGATATTCAAAATATCAATGTGCTTGTTTTACCGATGAGTTATTCTTTAGGGACATTTGTTAATGCGAGTTTGTTGTGGTTCTTTTTTCAGAAAGATTTTAATCGTTTTTCCTCTTCTCTCAAAAAGTCATTTTTCCAAACTCTCTTGGCTTCTTTTATAATGGGTATTTTTGCTTATTTCTCTTTAAACCTGTGGAGTTTTATTCTTGACATTACTACTTTTGGGGGAATATTTTTGCAGGGTCTTTTTTCTGGAATTATTGGTTTAGTTGTTTTAGTTTTGGTCTTAAAATTATTAAAAAACAGAGAGATTGATGAAGTCACCTTAACCCTAAAACGCAAACTTCATTTAGGTTAATAAAGCTAGGTTTTTGTGGATAGTTTTATGCCGATAGTTATGCCGAATGACCTAGATTCAGTACTCCGACTACTGTAAATTTAGTAGTCAGAGTACTGAATTGTGAGGAGGTTGGATGGATGGGGAAGTTGATAGTTTTAAATAGGAGTGCTTGAAGCACTCCTATTTTTAATAGGTACCCTTTTTGAACGACCGTTTGAAAAAGGTACCAAGTTGGGTGGGGCTAAAACATCTTTGATGTTCGCCCGAACAAAATCGAAGATTTTGTTTTAGGGGGTTTGTGAGGTGAGGTTTTTTGGGGTAGTTGTCTCATCGGCGACCCATCGAAGAGGTGGAAATGGATTTGACCTCGATAAGTTATGAAAATTCAGAGAATGCTTGCATTTCGGGGTGCTTTGTGATATACTAGCAGTAGTGATAAAAATTCTTTAATAAATAAGAGATTATTAGGAAGTTAATTTAAATAAAAATATGGTTTCAAAATGCACAAAATGTGGGAATACTCGATTTGAGTTAGCCGAAAATTCACCTAATTATTCTAGATATAAATTTTTCTTTATACAATGTTCTTCATGTGGTGGAGTTGTGGGAGTTACAGAATATTATCAAGCTTGGGCTAAAATTGATGATTTACACAAAGAAGTAAAAAGTTTAGAAGATAAAGTAAAAAATATGACATATTTATTAGATAATATAAATGGAAAAATTAGATAGTAAAAAATAAAATTATGGCAAATAAAAAGTTTTTAGAAGAATATCCTTTGTATAAAAAATTTACTACAGATTTTTATAAGTCGGACGAATTAAGTCAATTACCTAAACCAGCAATACATATGCATTGTGATAATTGTGATTCAGATCAGACTTTTAACATGATAAATAAATATGACGAAGTTGATTATGATGAATGGGAAAAGATTCCTAATAAGATAGTTAGATTAAAATATAAATGTTCGGCGTGTAATAATTCCTTTAGAATATTTTTTGTTAATTTTGGCTTGGCGGAGATAAAAAAAGAAAATGAAGAAGAAACAGAAGAAATTATTTATATGGAGAAGGTTGGGCAAATTCCAGCATGGAGTATTGATATAGATAAAGAGTTAGAGAAAAATTTAGAAGAATATACTGAATATTATAAAAATGGGTTAATTTGTGAATCTCAGGGCTATGGTGTAGGTGCTTTTGCTTATTTTCGTAGAATAGTAGAAGGTGTCATTGATGAACTTCTTAAGTTCACGAGTGATTTATTAAAAGGAGAAGATTTAGAGAAATATAAAGAAGCTTTTGAAAAAACAAAAACCACAAGAGTTGCTCAAGAAAAAATTGATTTAGTTAAAGATTTAATTCCAAGTTCTCTTTGTCCTAATGGAGTGAATCCTTTAGGTATTTTACATTCTTCGTTAAGTCAAGGTTTGCATGCTGAAAATGATGATGAGTGTTTAGAATTATCTGATGCAATAAAAAAATCATTAACTTTTTTATTTAAAAAAGTTTTAAGGGAAAAGGATGAAAATAAAGAATTTACTGATAGTATGAAAAAAATATTAGATAAAAAGAAAAATAATATCAAAAAATAAAAAAATGAATAATAAAGGAAAAACAATATTCATTAAATATAAAAATCCTGAAGATTCCAGTAGTAAATGGGAAAAAAGGAAAATATGGGAATATAGATTTAATCCAGTCTGTCATAGAAAATTATTTTTTAAAAATTGGTATTATGATAATATAAAATTTAGGAAAGTTAACTGGAATAATCCTTGGTTGGTAGGAATTGGTCTTATTTTGATAACAACCCTTTTGGCTGTAATTTTTTAATAAAACAAAACAATGAAAAAAGAAAATAGGGAAAAATTATATAAGATTGGGGAGGTGGCGGAGCTTTTGGGTGTGCATGAGGACACTTTGCGGAATTGGGAAAAGGAGGGTTTTATTGTGCCTGATAGAATTGGGAAGAGAAAAGACAGAAGATATACAGTGGCTCATATTAGAGAGATTAAAGAAAAGGGTTTAGTTTCTGATTTAGCCAAAAAAAGTCCTGTAAGTAAAAAAGATTTTGAAGAATATACAAAAGACGAACTTATCAAAGAATTGCAACTTTTAAAAAAGCAGAAAAAGTACGGACTTGTTTGGGAAGACCACAAGGAAGAAGTCGTTGAAAGATGTAAAACAGAAGCCCCAATTTTAGTTTCTAAAGAAGATAAACGAATTAAAGATAAAGACTTAAATAAACCTAAAAATATTTTAATTGAGGGAGATAATTATCATGCTTTGCAAGTTTTAAATTATACTCATAAAAATAAAATTGATGTTATTTATATTGATCCCCCATATAATACAGGCAATAAAGATTTTATTTATAATGATTCTTTCGTAGATAGAGAAGATACTTTTAGACATTCAAAGTGGCTTTCTTTTATGGAAAAAAGGTTAGTGTTGGCAAAAAAAATATTAAAAAATGATGGGGTTATTTTTATATCTATTGATGATAATGAGATGGCCCAATTAAAAATTCTTTGCGATGGAATTTTTGGGGGAGAAAATTTTATAGCTAATTTTTTATGGCGTAGAACAAAAACTCCACCAAGATTATCTAAAAATGTTGCTCGTGTTCATGATTACATATTTTGCTACACAAAAAATATTGATTTGAGTCAACTAAATAATATTCCTTTAAACGAAGATTACGTTAAAAAAACATATAAAAACCCTGATAATGATCCTCGGGGTGATTGGCGTTTGGTTCCATTATTGCAACCTGATAGTTCTAAAAACAAAGAATTTTCTATAAAGATGCCAGATGGTAGGATTATAAAAGGAAAATGGAGATGTTCAAAAAGTACATTTGATAAATATATAAAAGACGGGAGACTTGTTGTTTCAAAAAATGGTGTTCCTAATAGAAAATTATTTTTATCAGAGATTCAAGGTCAGATAGTAGATACTTGGTTTGATAATGTGGCAACAAATGAAAATGCTTCAAAAGAAATAGAGGAACTTTTTGGTTCAAATTCATATTTTACATCACCAAAACCAATTGGTTTAATAAAATTGTTAATAAAAATCTCTGAGAAGAAAAATTCAGTAATTCTTGATTTTATGGCTGGTTCTGGAACAACAGGACATGCGGTTTTAGATTTAAACAAAGAAGACGGAGGAAATAGGAGATTTATTTTGTGTACTAACAATGAATTGAATGGGTTTGAAAAAGAATTGCAAGAAAAAGGTATGAGTGCAAAAGAAATTCAAGAGTATGGAATTTGTAGGAGGATAACTCAACCAAGAATTAAAAAAGTTATAAAAGGGTATACAAAACCCAATGGGGAAAAAGTGGGGGGATTGGGAGGAGCTTTAGAATATTTTAAAACTGAATTTGTAGATGTAGAAAATATTAAAAATGTTTCTGATAAAAAGAAATTAGAGTTTACTCACGAAGCTGGGCAAATGATAGCTTTAAAGGAAGATACATTTAAGGAAATCGTTAAAAATAAGTATTATCAAATTTTTACTGACGAAAAAGATAAATTTGTGGGAATCTATTTTAGAGAGAATTTGGATAATTTACCAGAAATGGAGAAAAAAATATTAGATAAGAAAGAAGTGAAAATTTATATTTTTTCTTATGGGGGGAATGATTTTAAAAATGATTATGCAGAATATAAAAATGTTAAAGTAGAACATATTCCGGAACCGATATTAAAAATATATAAGAGTTTGAACAACTAATATGAAACAAATAATATTGAAACCATTTCAAATAGAAGCTACAGAAAAGTTGATGGACGAGTTTCTTCATAAGTGGAAAAAAGAATCAATGCAATCTATAAGATTTCAAGCTCCAACAGGATCGGGGAAAACTGTGATGATGGCTCAATTTATAAAAGACCTTACAAATGACCCAAGACTTGTTGAGGCTGATTTAACTTTTTTGTGGGTTAGTATTGGAGGGTCAAAAGACGGAGATCTTGCTTCCCAAAGTAAAAATAAATTTATGCAATACTATGATGGAAATGTTGCCATAGATATTACTGATTTGAATGATTTAAGTAGAGGTAAAATTTTAGAACAAAATGAAATTTTGTTTTTTAATTGGTCTAAGATAAAAACTGCGAACAAAGAGGGAAGAAAATTAAGAAGAGAGGGAGAAACAGAGATTACTTGGGATGGAATGATAGAAAGAACCAAATTAGAAGATAGAAATATTATTTTAATAATTGATGAAGCCCATAGGGAAGTGAGAACTCAATTAGCTGATGAAGTTATAAAAGAAATAAACCCTAGAATCATTTTAAAAATAACGGCTACTCATGATAGTGAGAATGTTGATGTAGATATACCTTATGAAGATGTTGTTAATGCAGGACTTATTAAAGAGGGTATTTTATCACAAACAAAAGAAGATTTTAAAGATAAAAAAGAAGAAGATTTAGATAGGTATGTTTTAGATCTGGCTCTTAAAAAAAGAGAAGAATTAAAAAAAGTTTATGAAAAAAATAATATTGATGTTAATCCTCTTTTGATGATTCAACTTCCTAATGATGAAAAGAAAGATCAAGAAGAGAGAAAACAAAAAGATATTGTTTTGGGGTATTTAGAAGAAAAAGGTGTTGAAAAAAATAAAATAGCAGTGTGGTTGACTGGTTCTGATAAAGAAAACTTAGAAAATATAACAAAACATAATAATAAAGTTGATGTTTTACTTTTTAAACAAGCCCCAGCGACTGGATGGGATTGCCCTAGAGCCCAAGTGATGTTGATGTATAGGGAAACCAAGAGCCCAGTCTTTCAAATTCAGCTTTTAGGAAGAGTTTTGAGAATGCCAGAAGCAAAAAAATATTTAGAGTCTATCCTTAATCATTCTTATTTATATACGACTTACACAAAAAATGAAATTATAGACAGTTATAAAAATTTTCAAGGAATAGGACCAAATGAAACAAAACTTCTTGTAGCAAAAATAAAAAAAGATGTAGAACAAATTGATTTAAAAACTTTTGTCTCTCAAAGAACTAGTTATAATGATTTAGGAAAAACTTTTCAATTCACTTTTATTGAGGTTGCAAAAAAATATTTTAAAAACAAAGAAGCCTTAAAAAAAGCTGGTTTTTATTTTAATAATCATTTAGATTTGAATTTAATAGTTGACCAAAAAATTACTGATTATGATAAGTTTATAAAACGATTAAAAGAAGCAAAAGATTTTGGACAAGAAATGTCTTATCCAGATGTAGAAAAACTATATAAGAAACTTTGTATTGAAGTATTGTCTAAACAGGAAGAAGAATCAAAATATGGTGGAATAATTCGTTCCTATGGAGTATTAAAATCAGCTTTGAATGTATTTTTTGAAGATATTTTAAAAATAGGGGAGAAGAAAGAATATTATCATTATATTGTTAATGATTTAATGAAAGGATCAAATAGTACTCTGGTTCCTATAATAAATGAAGCCCTTTTGAAATATAAAGAGGTACGAAAAATAGAAGAAAATGAAAAAGAAAAAAGGATAGATGAAACGAAACCGATAAAAATTCCTTTGTCAGAAGTTAGATATAATTCTTTGTATAAAGAAATAGAAAGCAAAAAATGTGCTTTAGAGCCTTGTTACTTAGAAAAAGAAAATAAAAATGAAAAAAGTTTTGTGGATTATTTGGAGAAAAATAAAAGTGTTATTTGGTGGTATAAGAATGGGGATAATGGGTCAGATAATTTTTCTGTGAAAAGGGAGGACGGAAGGTTATTTTTTCCTGATTGGTTTATAAAAACCAAAAATAATATTTGGATTGTGGATACAAAAAGTGGCTTTACTGCGGAGGGAGAAGGTGCAAGAATGAGAGCAAGAGCGTTAGAAAATTGGTTAAAAGAAAATAAAAAATTTAAAGGGGGTTTGATAAAAGAAGTATCTGGTTTGTGGAAGATTGCAAAAGATTCGGATTTAAAAGAATGGAAAAATTTAAACTTGTAGATTAAAAATTATAAATTTAAATAAAAACTATGTCGGAATATTATAATCCAAACAGGAAAGATTCATATAATTACGGGGGGAAGCAATGGAAACTGAGTCGGTCTAAGATAGATTTGTTTCGGCAATGTCCTCGTTGTTTTTATATTGATAATAAATTGGGAACGAAGAGACCGCCGGGGTTTCCTTTTGCTATCAACAGTGCGGTTGATACTCTACTTAAAAAAGAATTTGATATTCATCGGGCGAAAGGGGAACAACATCCTTTACAGGAGCAATATGGGGTAGATGCTCGGCCGGTCGCTCATGAGGAGTTGGATATTTGGAGGGAGAATTTTAAAGGTGTTCGTTACGAGGACAAAAAAACTGGTTTGGTCATCACCGGGGCGATTGATGATCTTTGGATAAATAGTCAGGGGGAATATATTGTCGTTGATTATAAAGCGACCGCGAAAGATGAACCAGTGGTAGAATTAGATAAAGAATGGCAAGACGGCTATAAAAGACAAATGGAAGTTTATCAGTGGTTATTGAGAAAGACTGGGTTGAAAGTTTCTAAGACGGGCTACTTTGTTTATTGCACGGGGAAGTTAGATCGGGAAGCGTTTGATGGGAAGATTGATTTTGATGTCAAGCTGATTGCCTATGAAGGGGATGACAGTTGGGTGGGGGGGGATGATTGGAGAAATTAAAAAATGTTTAGACAGTGAACAGATGCCAGAGTCAGGAAAAGATTGTGAATTTTGTGATTATTTTAACGCGAGATTGGGTTATGAGGGAAAATAAAAATTATGTCAGAAAATCATTTAACAATGAAGGCGTTTAGAGAGAAGGTGTTTGCCAAAGGTTTGGGGGAGTTTATTCGGACTGTTCCAACAACAGGAGTTGACGCTCCTTATGTCGGGTTTATAAAAACTACTCAGGGAGAATCTGAAGTTCCGTATGGTAATAAAGTTGTGTTTGAAGTTTTAACGAGTGGCGAAGAGATTACGGAAGAAGAATATAATAATGCTGAATTAACAGCTTTAAATGATTTATAAAATAGAAATGACATATTTTTAATTGCCGAGTTGTTTTTTTGGTTCGCGGAGGTTGAACCTTTGCGGATAACCTTCACAGATACTTCATAAATAAGGTTAAACCCCTAAGAAGTAGGGCGGTTTTGGGGTGATTGGGGGTGATTGGGGGGGGGTTCATGTAAATAACTTTGATTTTTAGTAGAAAAACAGTAACATATAGGAGTATTTGGCTCTATCGTCTAATGGGTATTGGAATGAAAAGCCAACCTGCCTCTGTCGGCAGACAGGCTACTTGGCTTTTCATCCGGTTTTTCTGAAAGAAAAAATTTTCTTTATTGAACGATAGTGAGATAGAAAATAGAGAGAGCATCATAGAAGGCGATGTTCTAAGAAAAATGTTAATATAGTAACAAGTTTAATTTTTAAATAATAT
>Ga0268276_1002920_pt1 | contig 13889 bp, 21 predicted proteins | sample saktaG_4_FD_190145 | JGI IMG/M metagenome (GOLD analysis project Ga0268276, IMG submission 190145) | Saline water microbial communities from Sakinaw Lake, British Columbia, Canada - sak_2010_1_5_45m | ecosystem: Environmental > Aquatic > Non-marine Saline and Alkaline > Saline ...
CTGTATCTTTTGACGAACGCGAAAGAGTTACCGAGTCCTGAGGATGAGTTTTTCAGGGTCCTTCGGGATCATGGCGTAAAGATGCAGGTGTCGCTTGACGGCTGCAAAGAGGCCCATGATTCGGCAAGGGGCCACTTTGACACGATCGTAAAAAACACCCGAAAGATAATCGAAAACCTTAACCGGCACATAATCGTGAGGATGACCGTAACGCCTGATAATGTCAGGCACGCATATGAAAGCTTCAGGGCCATGGCGGACTTGTCCTGCACCGTCAACATGGTGCCGATAGTGGAAGATGAGTGGACGGATGACGCTATTGGTATCGCTAAAGAAGAGTTCAAAAAGATCATGAATTATTATCAGAAGCTGACCCGTATAAAGCCGGTAAGGTTTAACGTCGCGGAAAACTGTATTGACGGCGGTTTCAGGCACTGTCAGACAGGATCGTCCATGATCTCGGTCACCGTAGATGGCATCATATATCCGTGCCACAGGTTTCAGTTTCATGCGGAGCCCGAGAAGAACTGGAAGATGGGGGATGTGTTTAACGGCGTGGATCGATACCCTAATTTTAACGGCATATTCGCGAAGTGCTATTCGTGTGAGACGAATATCTGCCATCCGTGCCCTTCAGCGTTTATTTTGAAGAACGCCGGCAAGGCTCCCGAGTATTACTGCAGATGGAATAAGGATATTGAGGATATCGTGCGAGAGCAAGCCCTCGAGGTAAGGGCCTATAACGAAAAAGAAGTCTATTTGAAGAAGTTTGATCTCATATTAGAAGGACTGGGAGAGATACAGAAGTGCGTAAAAAAATCTTAATAGTAAATCCCCCGGTGTTTACGCCTAAGCCGTGGAATAACGTGGAGAACGGCTCCATGGGGCCGTATGTGCTCGCATCATCCTTAAAGGCCAAAGGCGAGGAGGTAGCTTTATTTGATTTTTTTACAGAGAGGAGGGGGCTTGACGGATGGGAAGATGTAAGGGTGGAAAGGGTCGCAAAGGTAGGTAACTTTAAAAGCGAGCATCTTTCAAAGAGAGTTTACTATATCGGATTAAACGAGAGGCACTATATCGAGTACCTCGAAAGCTATAAACCCGACTGGGTGTTTATATCGTGCCTCTTCACCTTCTACTGGCAGGGCGCAAAGCTCGTATATGACATTACAAGGGAAACTAATCCCGATATCGAGATGTTTATAGGGGGAAACTATCCGACTCTTTGCGTGGATCACGCTTCCGAACGCTTCCCCGGGATAGGAACGGCGGTTTCCGCGGTGGAGGACCCGCGAAGATTCGCGGATATCGATCTGGGATTTTATAAGACGATCCCGAGAATGTTTCCCATCCTTACTTCGATAGGGTGCCCGCATTCCTGTTCGTGGTGCGCAGTGCCTAAACTTGAAGGCAGCGCCATGCAATTTAAGGATCCGCTGAAAGTCGTAGACGATATAGAGAAAAAATACAATTTCGGGGTCAGGTCTTTCAGATTCATAGACTCGCATTTACTCGCGAATTATGAGACTCATTTCAAAGTGATTTTGGAAGAGCTTGCGAAGAAGCCGTGGAAGGCAGAGCTGTACTCTTACGGAGGGCTCAATCCTTTGTATGTGACTCAAGAGATGCTTGAGCTTATGGCCCAAGCGGGATTCGTGAGGATCCAGCTTCCAGTAGAAGTTATTGACGAAGACGTTCTAAAGAATAACAATCGGCCGGTTTCTACAAAGATGTGGGAAGTCGCGGTAAAAAAGCTCAAAAGAATAAAGCGCTTTCAGGTGGTCAGCTACGTGCTGGCGGGTCTGCCGGGCCAGACGATCAAGGATATTTATCGCGCTATAAATTTTGTCGAAGATTATGGAGTTACGCCGGTGCCATTATTCTTTACGCCGATACCCGGAACAAGGTATGAGGACCCGAGGCCTCTTGAGGATCTTCATCCGTATCTATTCCCTTACGCATCGGACGATATGCCGGTAGCCGAACTTGAGCGTATTCAGGAAAATTATTTTACGGGAGGCATTTATGTCTCGGAAGTCATAAAAGGATCCAAGACCGTTTATGAATCAGGGCCGGCCATAAAGGATAAAACATGATCCCTGTATGCCCGGAGTGCTCTAAGTTCGGAGAGCCGACAAAACTTTATATTGAAGGGACGAAGCTGGTTTGCAGGGGGTGCGGTTTTGTATATCCGGGCGAGTTTAAGGAAGAGGACGGGATGATTCTTTCAAAGGGCGTAATAGAGTTAAGTCCTAAGCCGGACTCGATCATGTATGTGAAGGTTGTCGATATGAAGGATCCGTCAAAGCAGAGTTGCGAGGTTATCGAAACCTTGCCGCTAGTTCCTATTTTAAACGGCAGGGCCGTTAAATCCTACACTGTGCGGGCCCGCTATGAGCTTGAGGTCTACTATGAATGAGAAGTCGTCCTTTTGGGATGTCGTAAAGGCTCTCGGGTTATTAGAAGAAGATATCGTCATGGAATATAAGGCGTGGTTTATGTGGCACAACAGGACAAAGCCGGATCTGGTGCTTACGCTACTCATGGACTGGCGGTTCAGGGCCCTTTCGAAAGCAAGATTCTATTTTGAAGTGATATTGGGCATGAAAGACAAAAGGGCCAAGGTATTCGATACGGCGGATTTCGAGAAGGTTCTTAATAGCGACATAACCGTCTACAGAGGCAATGCCGGCGTATTCAATTCTGAGTACGATGAGAAATTTCATTTTGTAGCGATGACGGCCTCGTTCGATACGGCTTTAATGTTCGCGAAGTATCCTGACGCGAAGGCTACGCATATTGCCGTGCCGCCCGAACGCAAACAATACTGGGTTATCGGGGCTACGTTGCCGCTTAAGAATATCATGGCATACCGCGACCTTGCGGACGAAGAGGTCTGGGTCGGTCGTGATGATTACAAGAATGCGAAGGTGCTTGTTCAGTGCGGTGTATAGAGTTTATCGCAAATGTGGGGTCAAGGCTTGAGATACAGGAAACCGACAGAGAGAAGAATATCCTGATCTGCCCGGCTCAGAGATTAGACAGGTTTCCGTATCTCGGGGGTAGGGCCGTAAAACAATATAAGATAAAAATCGAATACGAAGCGATACCGCTTCCGGAGGGAGCTATATGATGAATTGTCCGAATTGTGCGGATAAGACGAAACTCGTTAAAGCGGGAAATCAGCTCGTTTGCCCTAAGTGCAGTTACGTTGATTCTAAGCTTGCACCTGCAGGCGACAGTTTCACCGTCGTTGAGAATACCATATCTTTCGAATGCGGGCCGGAGGACGTGATCAATCTCTTCAAAGAGGTTGTGGTGCCGGGAGAGAAAGAGAACAAAGGTTTTTCGCACGAGTTCGTTTTAAAGCAGATTCTCGAGAAGGAGCCGTTCGTGGGATCGGCCAAGGTCAAAAAGTATGTTGTCGAAGCAAGCTATAAGGTTATAGCGAAACTCTAAAGGGAGGATTGAGTATGTCAAAAGTAATAGCTCATGAGGAATTGACGGTTGACTATGCCGTGGTGGCGTTAACACCGTCTGTATATAACCCTGCGGTAGGACCTTCGGCGTCTTTTGCTAAAATTCAGGCCGAAGACGGGCCGATGAGATATTGCGTGGACGGGCAGGATCCGTCGCCATCGTTTGGGGATCTCTTGGAAGACGGTGATATAGTGGAACTTCCCTCAATTTATCATATAAAAACCTTTAAGGTAATAAGATCGGGAAGCTTACTCGGTAAGATTACCGTAACCTACGAAGATTAAGGAGGAACTTCATGAATCAGCATATTAAACATCAGAAAGCGTCGCGCATACTAAGACGCGTTAATGAGATACAGTCAAACGGAGGACTGCCCAAAACAGGACAATATATGTCTTGGGCGTGGGGAGACGACGGTTATTATCAACGAGGGTATCCGATAGGCGGTGGCCAGAGGTTTATCGATAATGGGGACAATACAGTGATTGATCTCGTTACGGGTCTTATGTGGATAAAAGATCCGGGCCAGATTTCGGGTTTTTACGATCGCATGTACTGGTACGACGCTCTGAACGCCTGCGAAAATCTAGAATTCGCGGGCTGGGACGATTGGCGACTTCCTAACATAAACGAGCTTATGTCGATAGTGGATCACTCAAGATACAGCCCCGCTTTTGATACGATGTTTTTTACCCCGCCATACGATATGTGGACTCCGTATTGGTCTTCCACATCGAATGCGTCTTGGTACGACGGGGCGTGGGCAATGTATATCTACGACGGGTATAAAACCTGTTGGGGAAAACCTTGGGATACGTGTTTTGTGAGGCCGGTGCGCGGCGGTCAATCTTAATTTTAGGAGGAGAAAAATGCCTAGCGATAAAGTTGTAGTCGAGTTTAAGGACGGAAAGAAGCTGACAAAATTTCCGGATGGAGTAATAAGAGAACAGACGCAGGAAGAATCGGGAAGATACAGACAGTTTCTTGTGAATGAAAAGCAGAGGATTGAACGACATATGGCTTTGCTGGACGACGAGGTAAAACAGATGGTCGCGAGCTCGAAAGCGAAAATCCCCGATGGGAAATAGGGGGAGCTGGACAAGATATATTACACCCGTTCTTGTCACGATCGCGATATTCATGCTCGGGAATATCACGATGCAGATAGCGCGAATGGATGAGAAGCTCTTTCATCATATCTCGAACTCCGAGATTCATATGCCAAGGTCGCAGTTTGTCTCAAAAGCCGAATTCGACGTCCAGTGCAAGTTTGTCGAAAAGGAAAACGACCGAATAATAAAGGCAATAGACGATCTCAGGTGTGAGTTAAAGGCAGGTTTCGATGGCGGAAGACGTCGTTAAGGTAAAACTTGAGGTAGAACTTCACGCGTATAAGAAGATCGCCTTTATAATCAGGGATCATAAGAATATGCTTTTTAATCTTAAGGTGAACGATCTTATAAAGAAAAATCTCGAGAGAGATATGGACATTATCAAGCGGATATTAGAAAGTTCGGAGGTCAAAGATGGCGGATCAGGAAAAGTTCAGTCTTCTTAAGTTTCTGGGTAGCTTTGTTCAGTGGTTGCCATGGGTTAAGACCGCGCGCTACGCGGTCGGGATTGCGGCAATCGGCATAATCGGGTTGACGATTTATAGAGCGTTCTTTATGCCGACCAAGAAAGAGATAACCCAGATCGTGGCTCAGTCAGGATCGCACGTAAACATAGAGCAGAAGAAGGAAGAGAAGAAGTCGGGCATATCAGTGACTCCGTTTGTTGAAGGATACGGCTTTGCGGAATCCGACAAAAGGACGGGCGCAGGAGCTAAAGCTGGGGTCAGAGTTGATTTTTGAACCCAGTGCGATATATTTTGCCCTTCCTGATATTGTATGATATACTAACCTCAAAAATAAGAATATCTACAATATGAGGTTAGGATGGCTCATGTAAGCAAGCAAGCAAGCAAGCAAGCAAGCAAGCAAGCAAGCAAGGATAACTGGACTAATAAGATTTTTTCTAACCCAAGTTCTTTCGCCGTTGGTGAGAGGGCTTGGGTTTTTATTTTTAGAAGAAACCACACTATCGATGGCTATATTAAGCTTTTTTAGTACCGGAGATATCAGCATTATGCGAGAATCGGCATGATAAAAGTCAGATATTTACGAACAAAAAAGGTTTTACGCTTATTGAAGCTCTAATAGTATCTATTATTATAGCCATAGGCCTATGTGCCGTAGTAACCGCTATCTGTTCACAGATTACTTTACTTAACCATAGGAGTGCTGGCATATAAACTCAGCCTGGGATTTATTGATATATCTGATGCCGATAAGGAGAAATTGAAATGCTGCATAGCAGATTTTTAACAAAGTAAGAAAAATAGGCCAAGGGATGCGTTTAAATAAAAAAAGAGGCTTTACGCTGGTAGAGAACTTGGTGGCGATAGTGCTCTTAAGCATCATTGTTATCGCCACTATAGGCGGGTTTGTTCTCGCCAAGACAGGTGCGGTACGCGCCCAGCACAGAACCATCGCAATGGGAATGGTTAGAGAATACATGAACAAGGAGATAGCCAGCGGCTACTATTATGGACAATACTATACGTTTGCCACCGGTAGCGCGGTTACGTCTACGGTTGGCGGGATAACCTATTCAATCACGCCGGAACCTTACCCGGCAACCGAAAATATCGAAGGTAGTATTTATTATAAGACCATAGGTTTTTGTGTAAGATGGAATGAGCCATTATACGGCGGAACAGGCTCAGTGTCGTGCAGTGAGCGGGCGGCGACATACATAGCGAAACGTACCTAAGGTATTATGAATATGAAAAAGACAGGTTTTACACTAGTGGAAGTGATGTTTTCCGTTTTTATAGCCATGTATATTTTTTTAAGCGCATGGGCGATATTTGTGATGGGATATAAATGGTGGTATGAGATATCCCCGCAGACAGAATGTCAGCGCATCGCGAGACTCACGATCCAGGTGATTAGCGAAGGGTTTTCCGACCCCACTGCCGGGACCGATATTATAAACTCCGTTACCTACAAAAGAAGGGCGGGGGCCGAGTGGACAAGTCGCACTTCTGCAGACGCTCAGAATGCCACATTTGTGACTCCGACCATCTCGTCCGACCAACACCGTCTATATTTTAAACTTGAGCCCGACCCTACCGCCTCCAATACCAGATCTTTTTATCTGGGCCAATACAACACAAGTTTAAACGCGCTCTATTACCAATACGGCAGTAATACCCCGACAGTAATAAAAGGTACGGAAGGGCTGACAAGCCTAACATTTGAAACGGTGACTGGTTACAGTAATCTCATCAAAGTCACTGCGACTGCGCAGAAGACCGTTATGGGCAGCAGGACAACACCTTACCAAATATCGGTAGTATATACAGATTTTATCTACTTAAGGAATGTCTGATGGCTATCGGAAATAGAAAAGGGGTAGTGATAATACTTGTCCTGGCGTTGGCGGCTACATTTCTGCTGATCATAACAGCCCTGATTAATTTGAGCTGTAGCGAGATTATCCAGGCAAAAAACAGGAATAATTCTATCCAATCGTACTATGTCGCGGTAGCCGGCGCCGAAAGGATGTATGTACGGTTAAAGAATATTCAGGCCACGGGCGGCACCATTACCTGGCCTGTGAACCCATCCAATCTGAATAACGTTGCTCTCCAGATCGGCGGCTCGACCGTAGGCACCTTTACCGTGACGTCAAATCTAACAGGTCAGACCGATGAATTTGCGATAATATCGACAGGCACCGCTAACGGCCGCAGTTCAACCGTAACGGTAAAATACGGGTATACGGATACCTACACCAACGGAGTTCCGATAGGATCAATGGGAGCCATGAATTTTGCTGGTAACAAGTGGTGGTTTCTTACGTCAAGGGTTTACGCTGATGGGCCGATAGAGAGCGCGTCAAACATAACGCCTTCCACGAGTCATCCAAATGACTCGCCATACGTGCAGTTTAACGGAGATGTTACCCCAAACAAGAGCGACCTGAGTAATCCGTCTTATTGGTATAAGTATGACTCCGCCACAAGTTCCTGGAGCGCAAAACAAGTTTATGATACAAATGGAAACGGGCAGCATCTCACCGATACAACCAATAAAGGTTATGTGGATATTTCAGACGCCGGAGGAGATGTCGATAAGATAGCCATCTTTCAAGCGGACGATATTAATAGTGATGGTAGAATCGATACAAAGGATGCGTTTGTTTCCTATTATACGGTTGAGCTAAATAGTCAATATAACCTTGGGATAAACAAAGGTGGACCGAATTATTATTCCGGCGACCATACATTCGGCCCTTATAATGTGCCTACAGGCACGTCGGTAATATTTGTCGATGGCGACGCAAATATAATATTTAACGCGCAGAAATGGTGGGGCAATAAAGCCGATCTCACGGTAGTATCGACAAGCGATATAACAATAGTGCAGCCGGTAAATGGTGCGGACGACAGGACCACGACGATTGCATATGGCGACACTATTACCGGAGGGTTGAATCTGGGTGATCTCGCGGATGTTGACGGAAACCTTAACATGTATTCGAATGGCAACTTTACCGCGATCTTAGGCGGTAATACTAACGGCTCCATAATGGTCGGCGGTATTACGAATGTCAATACCGGCCTCCCGAGCTTTTTATTTAACCGGGATATAAACCAGGGTACAGATGATTGGTCAAACCCGGCTAAGATGCCAAGAGGGCTACCGCCGGGCTATCCTCAGGTTTCGAAGGTATTTGTTATAAAGGCTGAAAATTTCAGTACGTCAGGTTATAAGCCGCGTTGGCAATGGCGTTGAAGGACTAAACATATGCAGAAGAAACAGTTATATATGATCGTAATAGGTTTTGTGGTGATATTGGTATTTTTACAAGTACGTTCAATATTTTTCCCGAAACCGAAACAAACTCCTGTCCCCCAAAACTTATCTCAACCCGAAACAGAGGCGCCAGAAACATCTCCTATTTGGTCTATCGAGGATATAAAAAACAGACCGGGTGGAGGAGAATCGAATAGATCTGAAGAGAAGCCGGTTTCCTTACCAGAGGTGTATGTCAAGTATCCGAAAGAGGATACAGGCAATAATATAGTAGAATCATGGGAAAAGGTAAGTCCGGAAGAAAAAGCTAAGGTAAACGAGCAATTGGACAAGAAAATCGAAGAGGCAAAAGAAGAACTAAGGGTAAAACCAGACAGTAAAAACGCGAAGCACATTTTGTTTATATCTGAAACAATGAAAAAGTTATGCAAAAGCAATTTTGATTACAGACTTCTTGAGTCAGTCCCGGAAGATGAGGGCGGCCTCAAGAAAAAAGGCAAATAGCAGACTGCTTAAACTGGTAGGATTAGCACGATGCATAATAATGATTATCGTATGGATTTAGTTTGCGGAAGGTAACAGAGAATAAAGCAATATAGCCTATATTTTAATGTTGGCTATTTTTTTGTGTTTTGGTAGGCTCTGCGAGATGATCCATGTGATTAATAGAGATCAGTCGTAAAAGCTTGTAAGATTTGGTATAATAGAACAAGAGGCAGGTATTAATGAAAGAGCGCATACTTATAGTCGAAGACGATAAGCACATATCTAAATTGGTTAAATTCAATCTCGAAAAAGCCAATTATGAGTGCGCTATTGCCGCAACCGGAGAAAAGGCGCTGGAGGCATTGGATGACCGGCCTGTAGAGTTGATAATCTTAGACATAATGCTTCCCGGCATGGATGGATTCGGGATTTGCCGTGCGATAAAGGAAAAAGAAAAGCTTAAGAACATACCAATAATAATGCTTACCGCTAAGGGCGAAGAAGTCGACAGGATCGTTGGACTTGAATTAGGGGCGGATGACTACATAGTCAAGCCATTCAGCCCGAGGGAATTGGTGCTAAGAGTTAAAGCGATTCTAAAAAGAGGTAAAGTCGGAGAAGCAAAAAAAGATATTTTGTCGGCGGGAGACATAGTAGTTGATATTCCAAAACATAAAGTAACGGTTAAGGCCAAGCCCATAGAGCTTACCCAGATGGAGTTCAAGCTTTTAGTGACGCTTATGGAAAGGCGAAGCCGGGTACAGACACGAGAGAGGCTTTTGTCCGATGTCTGGGATATGGGTACAGGCGTAGATACGCGCACTATAGATACGCATGTGAAACGACTTAGAGAGAAGCTGGGCAAATCCGGCAGTCTTATAGAGACCATAAGGGGCCTTGGTTACAAATTCAAGGAAGAAGATGAGGATTAGAATATATTGGAAACTGACCTTTATATTTTGCTCGCTCATAGTTCTGATACTTACCGCAGCATATTTTTCTCTTAATACCCACCTTAAGATCTACGTTGAAACCCGCATACAGGATAATCTTAAAAAAGATCTCCTCTTAAATAAAAATCTTATAGACAACGAGTTAAGTCAGAAGATAAACTCTGCCGATACGGACGATCTTGCCAATAGAATTGGTCAGAGTTTAGGTGTACGGGCAACTATTATTAATCCGGAAGGCATTGTCATAGGTGACTCCGAAGTAGGTAAGGAGGGGCTGTCGAAGCTCGAAAATCATATAACAAGAGCCGAGGTTAAGGATGCCATACAAAAAGGCTTCGGTCAGAGCAAGCGTTTTAGCACCAGTATAAGAAAGAATATGTTGTATATGGCGGTTCCTTTAGGAAAAAGCAAGCTTATTGGAATATTGAGATTGGCTATCCCACTTTCCGATATAGAGCTTATCGAGTCAAGGATGTTTAAGACTATAAGTATAACGATAATTTTTGCTCTTCTTGCCACATTGATCGCAAGTTTTTTTGTTTCAATCATGATATCGAGGCCTCTCTATGAAATGTCCGCCATAGCAAAGCGCCTTGCAACTGGAGATTTCTCAAGAAAGGTAATAGTACATTCTAATGATGAAACAGGAGACCTTGCCAAGGCTTTGAACGATATGGCGGACGAAATAAACGCAAAAGTGAAGAATATATCATCCGAAAAGGCAAAGCTGGAGGCGATACTATCAAGTATGTTTGAAGGGATAATGCTTACAAACGAAAGAGGCGAAATCCTGTTGCTCAACCCATCGATCAGAAAGCTGTTTTTCATCGACTCGTCGCCGGAAGGCAGGAAGCCGTTAGAAGTAATACGGAATAACGCTATACAGGAGATCGTCGACAGGGTTTTACATGAAAATAGAGAGGTCATAACACAAGAAGTCAGCATTTCAATACCGGAACAAAAGACGATAATGATAAACGGAGTGCCCATTGTCAAAGATAATATTATTGAGGGCGCTGTTTTCGTTTTCCATGATATTACAGAGTTAAAACGCCTCGAAGAAATCCGCAAAGATTTTGTGGCAAACGTTTCCCATGAACTGCGCACCCCCATATCAAGCATCAAAGGTTACGCGGAAACGCTTTTGGATGGGAAAGTCGATAATGAAGATACCGTAAAAGAATTTCTGAGTATCATCTATCAGGACAGTAATCGCTTAGCAAATCTAATAGATGACCTGCTGGATCTTTCTAAGATAGAATCCGGCAAGATGAAGATGGAATTCGAACCCTTAGAGGTACTACCAATCGTAAGCCGCTGTGTAAATGTGTTAGAAAAAACGGCTAAGGATAAAACGCTATCCTTAAAATTGGACATTCCTGCTGATTTATCAAAGATATTGGGTGACCACAAGCGGCTATCGCAGGTTTTCTTAAATCTTCTTGATAATGCTATAAAATATACCCCTGAAGGCGGGTCAATAACCGTAAGCGCCACCAGCAAAGAAAAGATAGTTCAAGTCGACATTTCCGATACAGGGATTGGCATTTCCGAAAAAGACCTGCCGAGAATATTCGAACGTTTTTACAGGGTCGATAAAGCCCGTTCCCGGGAGCTCGGGGGAACAGGGTTAGGCCTTTCTATCGTCAAGCATATCATTCAAGCCCACAACGGCCAGGTCTGGGTACAATCAACGCTCGGCCAGGGCTCCACATTCAGCTTCACCATTCCGATAGCTTAATTCCCAGGTAATACCCCGTTTTACAATTCACACACAGTTCACATCCCCTTAAGGATTTTGTCACCTCACCACGCTATACTTTCATTGAACAAAGAAAGCGAGGTGGCAAAATGATAAACGATACCTTTCAAATAATATTCGCAGCCTCCTTATTAATAACTCTGATTTTTGTTCTGCTCCGATATGTCAAGCCTCGCAGGAATCAGGCGGAGTTTATCATAGGCCTATTGAAAAACTTAAGCGAAAAAGATGGTTCAGAGGAGAAAGAGATATGCAGCGAAAAAAGAAGATACTGATTGTTGATGATGAAAAACAGCTGGTGTCATTAGTAAGTCTGCACATGAAGATGTCCGGCTATGAAGTCCTATCAGCCAAAGACGGTGAAGAGGCGTTGGCTATTGCCAGAGAAGAGACCCCGGATCTCATAATCCTAGATTTAATGCTTCCTAAAATAGACGGCTGGGAGGTTTGTAAGCGACTCAGAACGGAATCGAAGATAGGGGACATTCCCGTAATAATGTTGACCGCTCGTTCGGAAGCTGGAGACAAGTTAAGAGGATTTGAGTGCGGCGCCGATGATTACGTAACGAAACCTTTTAGCCCCAGAGAGCTTGTGGCGCGTGTAAAGCGGGTCCTTGCCAGAGCCGAAAGGGGGCCTTCAGTACCTACAAGATACAGCTTCGGCGATGTTGATATAGACCTTGAAAATTTTACGGTTAAGGTGAAAGACGAGGAAATTCCTATTACTGAGAAAGAAAGAGGCATCCTTAAGGTGCTTATAAGCAGGCCCGGCGAGCTTTTTACCCGAGATCAATTATTGGATGCCGTATGGAGTAATAAGGACAGCGTTGAATATGGCAATATTGACGTTCATATAAGGCATCTAAGAGAAAAAATAGAAAAAGACCCGGAAAACCCGCAGATAATCAAGACGGTTAAAGGCGCGGGTTATATATGTGAGGTACAGGGAGTATAGATGAATAATAGGCTCCGAATTCAAAAGAAAGGAGGTGAAAAAATGTTCGGTGATGAACTGACAATAGGGAGCGTTAGAGCTCAGTCAAACCGTCTTAAAGAAGTCCTGTCTCAGATAGAAAATGATGAAAAATGGCAAGATCACAGCTCGTATTATGCCAAAGAGATGCATGACATCGAGAGGAATTTGAGAAGGATCCGCAAGACGGATTTTGAGCTTATAAATAAGTGTGGCTGAATAGCGGATGAGGATATCGATATAAAAAGAGGAGAAAATATACGATGAAAAGGATATTATTAGCCGTAGTTTTAGGGGCCCTGTTCCTGATAATGGCCAATCAACCGGCGCAGGCAGGGGAAGTTGATGTTTTGGTGCAGAAGCTGGTTGAGAAAAACATTCTCACACCGGCTGACGCGCAGATAATTCTTGATGAAACAAAGATTCAAGTCTCAAAAGATCTTGCGCAGGCAAAGTCGCTTTCCGTGCCTGAATGGACCCAGAGGATAAAATGGGGAGGAGACGTGCGGTTCAGGACGCAGGGTGACTGGGGTAAGCCTACCGGGACAGCCGCGACAGACGTCGTAAAACATCAGAGGATCAGAGAAAGGGTTCGTGGCAGATTCTATATGGAAGGGAAGATTAATGACTTCATGTATGGCGGGGTGAGGTTCGCTGGCGGAGGCACGAGCGCAAGATCCACCAATGACACTCTTGACGATTATTTTACCAAAGATACTGTAATGTTCGATCAGTACTATATCAGAACTGAAGCGCCTAGTGAAATGATTAGGGACTATGGCCAGTATTTTAGCGACGCCAAACTTTGGCTGGGAAGATTTCCCATTCCATATGAGTATTCCGAGCTTGTATGGGACTCGGATATAAATTTGAATGGCATCGCATTCCAGTACGTATCCCCTGATTTAAAGACCGGAGTACTGCCGGACATCAATTTGTATTCCAATATAGGGTTTCACTGGGTGAATGAAGGCGCCAACATTAGCGATGATCCGCTGCTATTTGGGTATCAGGTAGGTGGAAAGACCGCGCCATTTGGTCCTCTCGATACTATACTTAATATAGCAGTCAGCATGTGGGATTTTACACACTTGAAAAATAGGGCCCCCACAGGATCGGCGCTCACAAATTCACGCTGGTGGAACGGTGCCGGGCTTGACAATCCTACGAATACCGACAGGTTCAATTACTATCTGTTCGATGTACTGCTTAACGTAGATAACTCAAAAATATTCGGTATTGAGTTTCCGCACGGCTTCTATACGGACTTAGTACACAACATGGGGTGCTCTACCGAAAACAACGGGTGTCTGGTAGGGGGATATATAGGTAAGAAGAAATTGAAAGTCCCGGGAGACTGGAAGGTCAGG
>Ga0268276_1002921_pt1 | contig 13880 bp, 8 predicted proteins | sample saktaG_4_FD_190145 | JGI IMG/M metagenome (GOLD analysis project Ga0268276, IMG submission 190145) | Saline water microbial communities from Sakinaw Lake, British Columbia, Canada - sak_2010_1_5_45m | ecosystem: Environmental > Aquatic > Non-marine Saline and Alkaline > Saline ...
CAGTCTCGGGCGACATCAAAATCAACAACTGATTTTTAAATTGTAAAGATAAAAAAACATCTCCGGCACTCGGAGATGTTTTGTTTGTTTTTTGTATAGCATCTTGGAATTCAGCCATATTAGTGATAAGATAATACCATCGAATACTGTCCAGTCATAGTAATGTTTTTGAAGGGATTGTTATGAAAGAAGAATTGTATGAAATTAGTCGCAACAAGATGGTCACGGAACAAATCATCAAACGCGGGATTGAATCCAAAGTTGTGATTAATGCCTTTTTAAAGGTGCCCAGGCAGCATTTTGTTAATCAAGAATCTTTACCTTGGGCATATGAGGATTATCCGCTTTCGATTGGATTCGACCAGACAATTTCCCAACCATACATCGTGGCCTTGATGACAGATGCACTTGATTTGAAATCTACAGACAAAGTCCTCGAGATCGGAACTGGTTCTGGATATCAGACAGCAATACTCGCGGAAATTACAAATCAAGTATTTACAATCGAAAGAATCCCAAGTCTACAAAAACAAGCGATTGCCAGATTACAAGGCCTTGGCTATGCCAATATCAAATATCTGATTGGAAATGGATATCTTGGCTGGAACCAGTTTGCGCCATTCGACAAAATCATTGTCACAGCTTGCGCATTCGACATTCCAATGAATTTGGTCGAGCAACTTGCTGATGGAGGCAAGATGGTAATCCCAGTTGGAGACACTCATATCCAGAAGCTATTACTGGTGATTAAAAACGGTGATAAGTTAGAAAAACAACATCTGTGTTATTGTCGTTTCGTGACAATGGTGGATAATGATTAAGATATTATGTCTATATTTATAGAAGAGGAAGGTTTGCGATGAGAAACAAGATATTTTTCGGCATTTCATTATTCAATTTCATTTTTTACATGAGCATGGAGTCAATCTGGTCGGGAATTGAAGACATGTTTGGTGTATCCTGGCTACAGTATCTCGTCTTGTTGCTTTTGACAATTGATCTGTTTGTTTTATACTTTAGCTTGCTAATCAAAAAGAAAAAGGTCACATATTTGGTTTTTGGCATCATTGCCTGCATCTTTACAATTGCGCTTTTCTACATGTTTTACTTAGGCATTGGATCGCTTAGATATATTGCCAGAAACTTTTTTGAATATTCGCTGATGCTAGCGGGTGCTTGTTTTGTCCTATATATGTTACTTTTCTTTCCGAAAACAAAACTATGGCACAAAAGATCATTCAGACTTATCCTTGCCAGTTCATTATCTTTTATATTGGTTGTGATTGGTTTTTTCATCAGTTTTGTGATGATTGATAAACTGCCTGTAGTATATGCAGTAGAAGATACTTATCAGATCGTCTGGACTACTACAATTCCCGCAACAGGATCTGTCAAAGTTGGTTACACAACTTATTATGATCTTTATTCTGGCAGCATCGATTCGGAAACGAAAGTTCATAAAGTTGTTGTACCAATGAGTGTATTGGATTTGGAGAAGGAATATGAAATAACTTCAACCAACTACATCTACCGGGGACCATATTCCGGACTTGCGGGGAGAACGGTGTCAAAGACATTTGATTTTCGTCCTGTTGACCTGACAGATGGATTGCAGTTTTATACGATAAGCGATACGCATGAATATGCATATGCCGCAAGCCACACCGGATTATACTTTGGCAATGACCTGGATTTTTTGGTGCTTGATGGCGATATTTCATCATTCCTTGATGAAATATCCGATATTGGCATCATCAACAAAATCGCATACAACATCACTAAAGGCGAGCGTCCTGTGGTCTATGCAAGAGGCAATCACGAGACCAAGGGGTTGGTCGCAAATGAGCTTTACAAATATGTCGGCTCAAAGAACCAACAATTTTATTACACCTTCAATCTTAGCGGAGTATTTGGCATCGTGCTTGATTTGGGAGAAGACCATCCAGATGACTGGTGGGAATATTATGGGACTGCTCATTTTACGGAATATCGCCAGGAACAGACAAATTTCATTAATGAAGTATTAACTTCAGAAGCTTTCTTGGATGATGACGTAATCTTTAGACTTGGAGTATGCCATATGCCGATAACTAATATTTATAATGATAGTTCGGCTTATGATGAAGATAACCTTTTTCTAGATGAGATCAAGACGGAATGGACATCTCTATTAAACTTGATGTCGCTTGATCTCATGGTCTCAGGACATAGGCATCAGCTTCTTCAATTTCTTGAAGACATGATGTCTTTAGAGACATTATATTATCATGATAATTATTCTTTATCGTCATCACCTATGGGCATAATTTCTTCTGCAAACTTTCCTACATTTTTAGTATCCAGAAGAAGCGATGTTCAGACACCTAGCGTGGGCGAAAACCAATTTGGCAGAAAAATAATTGGACTAGCAACATCGGTCGATTTTGATCAGAAAGTAATGACACTTGTATATACTAACACCAATCTTGAAGTGATTGACATTATCAGACCTTTCACCGGTGAAAGTCTGACTGAATTTACGATTCCTCTATAAATATTGTTAATAATTCTACTTACTTAACTTGCATAATTACTTGTGGCGTTTTTCCCCAAACCATGATAAAATATTCCTAAAGAAAGTTAGGAGATCCAATGACAGACAAGCAAAAACTGGCCAGTCTCATCTTTCCAAGTGTCGACAAGACGATTGCCGACTTGGAACAAATCTATCCCTTAAGAAATTTGCCAGAAAGTGCAATCGTAACGAGATTCGCACCATCTCCGACAGGTTTTTTGCATACAGGCTCGCTCTTTGCGTCTTTGGTTTCCTGGCGGTTCGCCAAGCAAACCAAGGGAGTTTTTTTCTGCCGTTTGGAAGATACCGATCAAAAGCGTGAGATTACAGGATCTGGAGATAAGGTATTAGAAGAACTCGAATCTTTTGGCATTGTTCCCGATGAAAGCTTTCTTGTCCAAGGGGCATATGGCCCTTATGTTCAAAGCGAACGCAAATGGATCTATGACATCGTCATCAAACATCTTATTGAACAAGGACTTGCCTATCCCTGCTTTTGTACACATGAAGAATTGGATGAGATCCGCAAAAATCAGGAAGAACAAAAAATCAATTCCGGATATTATGGGAAGTATGCCAAATGTAGATTTTTTTCTACACTGGATTTGATTGAAAGAGTAGAACAAGGCATGCCCTATGTTATCCGTTTCAAATCACCAGGCAATGAGGAATACAAAGTTGCACTAGATGATGTTATCAGAGGCCATATCGAATTTCCTGAAAATGTCCAGGACATTGTAATCATGAAAGGCGACGGACTGCCGACATATCACTTTGCCCATCTTGTGGACGACCACTTCATGCGCACCACCCATATTACCAGAGGTGAAGAGTGGATGGCATCTGTTCCTGTGCACTTGCAGATGTTTGATGCTATCGGGTGGAAGAGACCAATATATGCACATCTTCCTGTAATCATGAAGATGGATGGAGACAAAAGAAGAAAACTATCAAAAAGAAAAGATGAAGAAGCTTCTGTTAAATACTTTTTGGAAAAAGGTTATCCTATCGAAGGCTTTCTTGAATACCTTATGACAATCGCCAACACCAATTTTGAAGAATGGCGACTAGATAATCAAGATGCAAATATCTTTGATTTCAAATTAGATTTTTCCAAGATGAGTCTAGATGGAGCATTGTTTGATTTGGAAAAAGTCAATTACATCTCCAAAGAACGTCTTAGTAAAATGGATGCAGAAGAAATAGCCTCGAAAGCTTTAGTTTGGGCAAAGAGTTATGATGAAGAATTTGCCAAAGCTATCAACAGTGATTTTGAATATTTCAAAGCAATACTAAATATCGAACGTGGTAGCGAAAAGCCAAGAAAAGATTATGCTAAATATAGTGATATCTTTCCAATCATTGATTTCATGTATGATGATGTATTTATTAAATCAATCACAACTGAAAGACCATTCCAAGAAAGATTTACAAAGCAACAAATCATAGAAGTACTGGATGCATATTTAATAAATCCTGGATTAGACCTATCTGAAGAAGAATGGTTTGAAAATCTCAAAGCGATTGCATCAACATGCAATTATGCGCAAAAGCCAAAAGAATACAAAAAAAATCCCGACATGTATTTAGGCCATATCGGTGACTTCGCAGAAATTATCAGAATTTCAGTGTCGGGAAGAAAAAACACGCCTAATTTCTATCATGTATTAAAGATATTGGGAATCAAGAGAATCAAAGCAAGAATCAACAAAGCAATCAGTCTTTTATAAGGCTGATTTACATGGCCCGTTGGAGAAACGGTTAACTCACCGCCCTCTCAAGGCGGCATTCACGGGTTCGAATCCCGTACGGGCTACCATAGGCATGCTAGACATATTTGTTGGGGAACCAAGAAATATGTTTTTTAATTCTAATATAATTATAGGTACGAAAATGATAAGCTGTCTATTGTCCATTTTTTAATGGATATTTTCACAGTATAAATCTTGAATTGTCAGAGTTATCCTTAAAAGATTCCCCAAATTATTTCTCTTTTTTACTGTGTTCATAACACAGGGTTCATTTTTTTTACAAACTATTGTTTATTTGTTTTTTTTATATTGTGGGATTTCACATTTCATAGGAATAATATACCTAAAGAACATATTTTCGAAAATATTGAACCTTTGAATTTAAATGATTATGATTAATTAAACCATAATTTCCATACTCTTATATTTTTAATGTTTATTTATGAATTGAAACCTTAAAGAAGGCATAAGTCATTGTCACGGTTAATATAGTATGGTGTTATATGCAATTCACTTATTTGGATACAAATCTTAGTTTAAAAAATCTTTTAAGATAAATTTACAATTAACGCTTTTCTTTATTCATTATTAATGATATATTATATTTAAAGCAAGTATAGAAAATACAAGTAACTTGATTAAGGCAAATAAATAATGAAGAAAATAACAAGGAAGAATTACAGATTCAAAGGCTATTGAATGACAAAATATTAAAATTTAAATTGATTATCATATATATTTTACTGGGAGGAAAATGATAATAGAAAGGAGGTAAATATGTTGCTATTTGACTACTTAAAATCTACATATTCAGCGATACTAAACTCGAAATCGGTTGAGTTTATGAATATTGATTTAAACACTGATACTGAATGCTTCATTGATCCATTCAAAATTGCAAGAAACAGTGATAACTTATCCATTAGAATGCAAGGGAAATTAGTTAGATTTTTTGAAGATTTTCTTGATAATATGAAAAATGGACATTATTCTAATTATGATAATGCATTTCATGAAGTTAAGCCTACAAGACTTGGATATGGTGATGATTCATGGGATGGGAAAGGTATTGGATTAAAAGTTCTTTATGAAATTTTCGAGTCATTTAAATCTAGCCAATCTTTTACATCTGCATTAGTTAAAGATATTGAAGATTCTACATTATTTATATATGGGGTCGGCCCTGATAGATTAAGTGATATGATTTCCAATATCATAATTGAAGAACTAGTTTATTTTACTCGAGAAATGTGTAAAAAATATAGCATTCTAATGCAGAACACTAAAAATCTAATAAAAACAAAATTGTTTTTCTTTAACTATATTACAAATAGAATGGAAGAACTTTTCTGTGAGTTGCCTTTTGACATGAGTAATAGGCCAATTATATTTGTTCCCAATAATATTCTAACTTACCGTTCCGTGACACTTAAAGGAGCGTACGATCATTACAAGATGGGTATTATTCCTCACTTGTTAAGAAACAAGGATTTATTTAAATTATTAACACATACCGATATGAAAGATAAACAAACAAAATATGAAACTGATGAATTGATAAGGAAGCAATATAAAAATCCCGTTCCAGGTACTGCGGAATTTTCAACAATGTATATTAATAATTATGATAAAGAACAAGAATCTATAAAAATATATAAAGAGTATAGAAAAACCAAAATATATTGATTAAATACTTTTGTTAATTTGAGGACTTGTTACTGATTTTACAAAATTATATCTACTTTTTGTCAAAACTCAAATAAGAGATAAATAAGCAGTAATTTCAATAGTACAAATTTAATGTTTTTGTGGTGTCTTATAAAGGAAATATAAAGACTGCTCTTCATAAAAATGATAAATAAAAATGAATGATATAAGACCAATTTTCGAGAGAAAATTGGTCTTTTTAGATGTAATATATAGTTGTTCCTAACAACATTTTAGGGAAGATATGTGGTTCCAAAGCGCAAAATCAAAAAGAGAATTTTCCGTGAACTTGGGAAAAAACATTAAGTTGTCACAATTTACTTAAATCGTTCTCAAACATTTTATAAAATGTGTTACAATAGTGTTAATAATATGCTAAAGGAGTCGTTTATATGACATATGCTGCAAGAATAAAAAAACTCAGGGAGATTCTACTCATTACACAAAATGAGTTAGCAAGCCTTTTAGGTGTTTCTATTGTTACTGTAAATCGTTGGGAGAATGGGAAGTATCAACCAACAATGAAAGAAAAACGCAAACTTACTCGGCTGTTTATAGAAAATGGAATAGGAGAATAACTTAAAATGAACAAACAACAATTAGCTTCCAAAATATGGGAATCTGCGAATAAAATGCGTTCGAAAATCGAAGCTGGGGAATACAAAGACTATATCCTCGGTTTCATGTTTTATAAGTTTCTGTCTGACAAAGAACTAAGATTTTTAAAAGAAAAAGATTTTACTGATGAGGATATTCTTATTCTAAATGAAGAAGATCGAGATACAGTTAAATTTATCCAAAATGGGATAGGATATTTTATTTCGTTTAAAGATTTATATTCTACATGGGTTAAAAAGGGTTTAGATTTTGATGTTAGTGATGTAAGAGACGCTTTAAGCGCATTTGATAGATTAGTCAATCCTTCACACAAAAAAGTCTTTGACCACATTTTTAATACACTACAAACTGGTTTAAGTAGACTTGGCGGAACTTCCGCTGAACAAACCAAATCCATTAGAGATTTGCTTCATTTGTTAAAGATTGTCCCTATGAATGGGAAACAAGACTACGATGTCCTCGGATTCATCTATGAATACTTGATTAGCAATTTTGCAGTTAATGCAGGTAAAAAGGCTGGAGAGTTCTATACGCCACATGAAGTATCACTATTAATGTCAGAGATTGTAGCAGATCACTTAAAGAACAAGGAAGAAATTAAAATCTATGACCCAACGAGTGGGTCGGGGTCTTTACTCATTAATATCGGTCTCTCAATATCAAAACATATGACCAATCAAAATAATATTAAGTACTATGCTCAAGAGTTGAAGGAAAACACATTTAACTTAACTAGAATGAACCTAGTTATGAGAGGTATACTGCCTGATAATATCGTCGCAAGGAATGCTGATACCTTAGAAAGCGACTGGCCATACTTTGATGATTCGGATCCAGTTGGCACTTATGATCCACTGTATGTTGATGCGGTTATATCTAACCCTCCATATTCGCAAAAGTGGGATAGAACCGATAAAGATTCAGACCCAAGATATGCTGATTTTGGTCTAGCACCTAAATCTAAAGCCGATTATGCCTTCTTACTCCATGATTTGTACCATGTTAAACCTGAGGGTATTATGTCAATTGTCCTTCCACATGGTGTGTTATTTAGAGGCGGAGAAGAAGCGACCATCAGAAAGAATCTGATTGAAAAGAACAATATAGATACGATCATCGGATTACCATCAAATATCTTTTTTGGAACTGGTATTCCTACAATCATTATGGTGTTAAAACAAAACAGAGTTAATAATGATATCCTAATCATTGATGCATCTAAAGGGTTTGTTAAAGTTGGCAATAAAAACCAACTGCAAGCATCTGATATCAAAAAGATAGTGGACACCGTCATTAATAGAGAACCCATTAAAAAGTTTTCAAAAATTGTCAGCTTGGATGAAATCAGGCAAAATGATTATAATCTTAACATTCCTAGATATGTTGATTCATCTGAAGCCTCAGAAACTTGGGATATGTACTCATTAATGTTTGGAGGTATTCCAAAAACCGAGATTGAAGACTTAAACAAATACTGGGAAGTATTCCCAAGTTTAAAAAACGAGTTGTTTGAAGAAATCAATAGCTCATATTTATCACTCAAACGTGATGATTTTAAGCAAACAATCAATACTAATATGGATATCAAATCTTACATAGAGAAGTTTCACAATAAGTTTTCAAACTTCAAAGGACATCTATGCAACCGGTTAATCGATAACATGATTACTTTGAACATATCTCAAGAAAATCACGAAATCAGTTTAGAAATTTTTGCCAAATTGGAAGCATATACCTTATTAGATAAATACAAAGCATATCAAGCATTAGAAGATGAATGGACTAAAACATCAATAGACCTAGAAATCATACAAACTGAAGGTTTTGAAGCAGCCAAAAAAGTTGATCCGAATATGGTTATAAGGAAAAAAGATAACAAAGAGGAAGAAGTTCAAGATGGGTGGGTTGGTAGAGTCATTTCTTTTGAGGTTGTTCAAAAGACATTATTAAAGGATCAATTACTTAGCCTACAATCAAAAGAAACGAGACTTACAGAAATTCTATCCGAATCTCAAGAACTAATCGATTCATTAACTGAAGAAGAAAAAGAATTGGTTTTTGTAGATGACGGTAATTCTTTTGATGCAAAAAAAGTAAAGGAACAACTAAAAGAGCTAGATGATGAACCAGGGGATGAAGAATCATTAAAAGCGAGACTACTCAAATACACTTCTTTGAACAATGAAGAAAAAGAATTGAAAAAGTCTATCAAAAAAGAAACGGTCGAATTGCATGTAAAAACAAAAGAAACGATTGAAACTTTATCTGATGATGAAGCTGTCGAATTATTAAAAGAAAAATGGATTAATCCTTTAGTTGAATCGATCGAAAAGCTGCCAGATGAAATCATTAATTATTTGGCAAGTAAGGTTAAATCACTTAAAGAAAAATACGAAGTGACTTTTTCTCAAATAGCAGATGAAATTATTAAAGACCAAAACACTCTATTATCATTAATGGATGACCTAGAGGGCGATGAATTTGATATGAAAGGTCTTAGTGAATTGAAATCACTATTAATTGGCGATTGAAATGCTTAAAATTAATCAAAAACCTTCGCTAAGATTCAAAGGATTTAGTGATGCTTGGGAACAGTATAGGTTAGGAGATTTAGGAAAAACTTTCACTGGATTATCTGGAAAAAGCGCAAATGATTTTGGTCATGGAGATGGTCGATACGTAACTTATATGAACGTTTTTGCTAACACAATTTCTAATCCTTCTATTGTAGAAAAAATAGAAGTCGATAATTCTCAAAATCAAGTTCAATATTGTGATGTGTTCTTTACAACATCTTCCGAAACTCCAGAAGAAGTTGGTATGTCATCTATTTGGCTTAATAATACAGAGAATACATACCTAAATAGCTTTTGTTTTGGATATAGACCACACTTTAAATTTGATCCACTATATCTTGGATATTTGTTAAGATCACCTATGTTTAGAAAAGACATCACAATTTTAGCTCAAGGAATATCCAGATATAACATTTCAAAAAACAAGGTTATGGAAATCAAAGTTTTGATTCCTTCATTGGAGGAGCAAAATAAGATAGGAACTTCTCTAAGAAAACTAGATAACCTCATCACCCTTCATCAGAGTAAGTATGGCAAATTGGTTAACATCAAAAAAGCACTTTTAGGAAAAATGTTTCCTGAAAATGGATTCGATATACCAAAAATCCGTTTTAAAGGATTTACTGATGCCTGGAAAAATCGCGCACTCGGTGAAATCTTAAAAACGTATCAGTTTAAACCATTTTTAGCTGAACCAAATGTAAACGGGAAATATCAAATTATTCAACAAGGAGATAATTCAGTCGCTGGATTTGCTGATGGAAATCCTTTTGAAAATTTTGAAAAAGTTATATTGTTTGGAGACCATACGGTTTCTATTTATAAACCAGAAAAACCGTTCTTTTTAGCAACAGATGGGATAAAAATACTTAGTTCGGATGGTCTAAATGGCGATTTCTTATATTTTTTAATGGCAAGGTATAAGCCTAGTCCACAAGGATATACTCGACATTTTACTGTTTTGAAAGCTATTTCATCGTGGATTACTACAAACGCTATTGAGCAATCCAAAATCAGTGTTTTTTTAAAAAGTCTTGACAACCTTATCATCCTTCATCAGCTTAAGTATGAAAAACTTGTAAATATCAAAAAAGCACTACTTGAAAAAATGTTTATATAGGAAGGAGGAACATTTATGCCATTTGACAATGAATTAGTTTTTGAGAAAGAACTCATATCAGTGCTATCACAGTACGGTTGGGAAAAAGAAGTGCTAAAGAACCCAAGTGAAGATGATTTACTAATGAACTGGGCAAGTATCCTCTTTAATAATAATCGTGAAATGGATAGATTAAACAATCAACCATTAACAGAATCAGAGATGCAACAAATTCTTGAGCAAATCAAGTCTTTAAGAACGCCTTTAAAACTAAATGGATTTATAAATGGAAAAACAGTATCTATTAAGAGAGACAATCCTAACGATCCGCTTCATTTAGGTAAAGAAATCAGTCTGAAAATATATGACAGGATGGAAATAGCCGCCGGTCAAAGTAGATATCAAATTGTAAGCCAATCTAAATTCAAGACGCCAGGCATTTTAAATGATAGAAGAGGAGATTTAATGCTTCTAATCAACGGCATGCCTGTCATTCATATCGAACTGAAGAAAACGGGTATTCCTGTCAGTCAAGCAGCTAATCAAATAGAAAAGTATTTTAGAGAAGCTGTATTTAGAGGGCTATTTTCACTAATTCAAATATTTGTGGCAATAAATCCAGAAGAAGCACTCTACTTTGCAAATCCAGGAGAAGACAACAAATTCAACCCAAACTTCTATTTCCATTGGGCAGATTTTAACAATGAACCAATTAATGATTGGAAGACTGTAGCATCTACTTTGCTATCAATACCAATGGCACACCAGCTCATAGGTTTTTATACTGTTGCTGATAACACGGATGGATTGTTAAAAGTTATGAGAAGTTATCAGTACTATGCTGCGCATTCTATATCGGATAAGGTTGCCAAAACGGATTGGAGTGCAAAGAATAATTTAGGTGGCTATATTTGGCATACAACAGGTTCTGGTAAAACGATGACTAGTTTTAAATCTGCTCAATTAATCGCAACTTCAAAAGATGCAGACAAAGTCATATTCTTGGTCGATAGAATTGAACTAGGGACACAATCACTTAGCCAGTACAGAAACTTTGCTAATGAAAATGAAGAAGTACAAGCAACCGAGAACACTAATGTTTTAGTTACAAAACTAAAGAGTTCTGATCCTAAAGATACATTAATTGTTACGTCGATTCAAAAGATGAGCAATATCAGTGAAGATGCTGATGGATTAAAGTCTAGAGATATAGAATTGATGAAGTCCAAAAGAGTGGTTTTTATTGTCGATGAAGCGCATCGCTCTACTTTTGGAGATATGTTATATACCATTAAAAAAACATTCCCTCAAGCCATTTTCTTTGGGTTTACTGGGACTCCAATTCATAAGGAAAATGAGCATAACGATAGTACAACAGCAGATGTCTTTGGAAACGAACTGCATCGATATAGCATTGCTGATGGTATTAGAGATAAAAATGTTTTGGGATTTGATCCGTATAAAGTTTTAACTTTTAAAGATATAGATTTAAGAAAAGCAGTCGCTTTAGAAAAAGCTAAAGCAAAAAATGAAGCGGAAGCCATTTCGGATGAAACTAAAAGCAAGAAATACTATGAATTCATCAATAATGTTCCAATGGCTGGTTATTATGATGAATCGGGAAACCATATCTTAGGCATTGAAGATTATATTCCAGTCTCACAATATGATGATGACGAACATCGAACGATTGTTGTTAAAGATATCTTGGAAAATTGGCTGACTTTAAGTCACAACTCTAAGTATCATGCAATCCTTGCAACAAACAGTATTAAAGAAGCAATTAAATACTACAGACTTTTTAAATCCGAAAATTCCGAGTTAAAAGTAGTTGGTTTGTTTGATCCTACCATTGATAATGAGGGGGGGACCGATTTTAAAGAAGAAGGGCTTGTTGAATTACTTGAAGATTATAATGCGAAATATGGTCAGTCCTTAACTTTAGGAAATTGGGATAAGTATAAAAAAGATGTTGCTTCAAGGTTGGCACATAAAAAACCATATATCTCAATAGATAAAACCCCTGAGAAACAGATCGATTTACTAATCGTTGTTGATCAAATGTTAACAGGGTATGATTCTAAATGGATTAATACCCTTTATGTGGATAAACTCTTAAAGTATGAGCATGTCATTCAAGCATTTTCAAGAACAAACCGACTCTTTGGTCCGGATAAGCCTTTTGGCACCATTAAGTATTATAGAAAACCGCATACAATGGAGAGAAATATCGAGGCTTCAATCAAACTATATTCAGGCGATAAACCACTAGGTTTGTTTGTGCCAAAAATCAAAGATAACTTAGAAAGAATGAATTCCATATACGCTGAAATCAAAAAGCTATTTAACAGTAATGGATCCATTGATTTCACAAAGCTTCCAGATGATGTTCCAGTAAAAGCAAAGTTCTCGAAACTATTCAGACAATTAAATGACTGCATGGAGGCTGCTAAAATTCAGGGCTTTAAGTGGGATGATGTAAAGTTTGTGGATTTTGTGGTTGCTGAAGACTTAGAAATCAAATTTGATGAAACTGATTTTCTTACTTTAGCGCTTCGTTATAAAGAACTTTCAAATGACAAATCAACCTCATCCAGTGATGTTCCATATGACATAGATGGATATTTAACGGAAATTAACACTGGATTGATTGACACCAACTACATGAATTTAAACTTCGTTAAATTTCTTAAGGCGCTTGATAGTGGTAGTGAAGAAGATAAGAAAAAAACTTTAGATGAATTACATAGTTCGTTTGCAACTCTTTCTCAAGAAGAACAGAAATATGCTTTTATTTTCTTACACGACATTGAACGTGGTGATGTGAATGTCCAGGAAGGCAAAACTTTAAGAGATTATATTACTGAATACCAAGTTAAGGCTAAAAACGATCAGATTGCAAGATGTGCTTTTATATTTGGACTTGATGAATCGAAGTTGAGATATTTCATGAGCATTAGAATAACAATGGATTCTATCAACGAATTTGGTAGATTCGACGATTTGAAGAATACCATCGATTTTGGAAAAGCGAAGAGTTATTTTGAAAAAGTAGAAAAAGCGAAATTATCTTCATCAAAAGTTCACATGAGGATTGATGGCTTCCTTAGACGATTTATTCTACAAGATGGATTTGAAATCCTTTAACCTGGAGATGAACCATTTTATTTGTAATAATAAACTCCTATAAATGCATTCAAACAAAAAAGAACCAGAATTGAATTGAGGGTTCTTTTTTACTTTATAATGATCCCATGTTATAAGAAATGTTTTAAATAATAATTCAACAATTTTGTATACTACACAGAACGCAATTATTTATCAAAAATATATTAGTCATATATATTATGGTGTATATTTAGTTAGGAAAATATGCTAAAATTACATTATCAGGTATATGAAAGAGGAGGTGTTCTGATGGAAAACACTGTCGATGTTTGTCTTGAAGTTCTTAAATGGGCCATAAATGAATCTGGATTTCCAGAAGAGACGGCAATTTTAAGATACCCTAGATTACATGATTGGATATTTGGAGGTAAAAAACCAACATTTAGCCAACTACAGGAATTAAGTAA
>Ga0268276_1002922_pt1 | contig 13879 bp, 12 predicted proteins | sample saktaG_4_FD_190145 | JGI IMG/M metagenome (GOLD analysis project Ga0268276, IMG submission 190145) | Saline water microbial communities from Sakinaw Lake, British Columbia, Canada - sak_2010_1_5_45m | ecosystem: Environmental > Aquatic > Non-marine Saline and Alkaline > Saline ...
ACGGCCTGAGCGGCATCGGCTGACTCTTGACCAAGAAACGCCAAATCTTTATGCACCATATTCACTTTTCCGGTTTTAACATAATTTTCTCTAATTTGACTTTCCGCCTCTTGATAAAATTTTTCGCAAAACGGACATTGATAATCACTGAAAATAAAAACTGTGAGAGAAGCATTTGCATCTCCTAAAATAACATTGTCGTCTATTTGAGGCTTGTCCAAAGCGCCGATAGCTTCTTTAGCCGCTTCTTCTAAATCCGCTGTTTGGGGATTTTGATTTTTTATTCCAAATGAATAAATAACAGACCCCGAAATTAAAATGGCGGCAACCAAAATACTTATTGCCAAAAAGTTATCATCCCTTTTGTGTGTATCGCTCATATATAAATAATATTATAATAATAGATATAATAATAGAACATTTTTTTATTGTCAACACGTATGAAAGAGTTTTTAACTGAAGCATTAGTTTTAGGATTTGAAGACCTTGCCGAATATGACAGGGTTGTAAGTCTATATACTAAAAGTTTGGGTAAAGTTTTAGCTAAAGCTAAAGGCGCTAGAAAAATCACTTCAAAACTAATTGGACATCTTCAACCCCTTGATTTTACAAGAGTACGTTTAATAAAAAAAAACGGCTTTCAAATAGTTGATGCCCTAGCTTTTAAAAAAATGGAGAGATCTCTAGAGTCATTAGCGACCGTACAATTTATCAAAGAAATGACACCCGAACTTCAACCCGATAATGATTTATGGATTCTTTTAAAAAATAAAAATAATGTTTCTGGTAAAGACTTGTTAAGTGTTTTAGGTTTTAATCCCGCCTTTGCCGAATGCGCGAATTGCAATAAAAAGAAGCCGGAATTTTTTTTGAAAACTGACCAAGTTTTTTTATGTAAACGCTGTGCTTCCAAAACGCCAGAAAATGAAGTAATATTATTTTAATACAATGGCATTAAATGATTTAAATAAAAATGCTTGGGGCACAGAATTTCAGAAATCTAAAAAGGATTATTCGGAAATCTACTCAAAAATAGACAGCATTAGTAGACCGATTTTTTGGACGATAATCGCTGTTTTTATTTTAGTTGCCGCCGGAATAGGCTTTTACCTTTACTCTTATTTTGTTAATCGAGATATCGCTTTTTCCCTAAACGCCCCGCAAAATACTCTGTCAGGAGTTCCGTTTAGCGTTGACATTGGAGTAAAAAATAACTTTAATAATTCATTAAATGACGTAAAAATATCACTTGTTTTGCCCGATGGAGCATTTTTCGCGGGAGAAAGCCAAGAAAAAAGATTTTATGATAAAAATTTCGGCGATCTCGACAAAGACGCTTATTTTCAAGAGAGAATCCCTATTGTGATTATTTCCGATAGTCAAGCAATTAAAAAATTTAACGTTAAGATTTCTTATTACACTCCCGCACTAGGATCAAAAGCGCGATTTGAACAAACAAAAACTGTTGATGTTTCTGCTAAAGAACCAGCAATAAAATTAGACATTTCCGCCCCTCAAAAAATTTTAAACAACGAAGATTTTGAAGTTGAGATTCGTTATCAAAATGTTTCAAATATACAATTTGAAAACGTAAAATTGAAATTAGAGTATCCAATTTTTTTCACATTCAAAAACGCAACAATAGCTCCTTTTTCTGAAAATGACAATTGGGAATTTGGCTCTCTCCCCGCCAATAGCGATGGGGGCAATTTTATAATTACTGGCAAAGCAGTAAATTCAAACGAATCTTTAAATAATTTTGAAATCAAAGGCGAAATAACTGCGGAAATTCTGGGACAAAAATATTCTATTAATAAAAAATCTGCCCAATTAAGCATAGCCACATCACCGCTAATTTTAAACATAAGCCTAAATGACAATTTAAATTATATTGCTTCTTTGGGGGATACTTTAAAATACAAAATAAATTACCATAACTCTTCCGATGTTGGTCTCAACGACGTGGTGATAACCGCTAAATTAACCGGCGAAGTTTTTGATTTCAAAAGTTTAATCGGTAACGGATTTTTTGATTCAAAAAACAACATCATAACGTGGAACGTCGCCAATACGCCAAATCTTAAGGTCGTCAGTCCGGGCGGCAGTAATTACGTAGAATTTCAAATACAGACAAAAGAAGATTATCCTATCAAAAAGCAAAGCGATAAGAACTTCACGTTGAATGTTGCGGCTGAAATATCTTCACCAACAGTAGCCTATGGTGTCACGAGCGACAAAACAATCAGTTTTGCCAGTCTTAAAAACAACGTTTCGGGCGCAGTAATAATTATTCCTAAATTGTTTTTCTACGACCCAAGCTCGGGAATAAGTAATAAGGGGCAACTTCCCTTAAGGGTAAATCAACCAACTAATTTTACCATACATTGGACTGTAACTAATTATTCTACTGACATAAGCAATGTTAAAATAAGCGGGTTTTTGCAATCCGGCGTTCACTGGACAGGACAAGTTAAAAGTAATATAAATTCATTGCCTTCTTATAATGAAAGAACTCAAGAGGTAGTTTGGAACATAGACAAAGTCTTAGCGACTCAAGGAATAGTCTTAAGTCCGATAGAGGCAATTTTCCAAATAGAGGCAATTCCCGACATTACCCAAACAAACCAATTAATGCCAATCTTAAGCAAGACAACAATTCAAGCAATAGATAATTTTAATAATAAAATATTAACCAATTCGGCCGCCACGCTTTCAAGTGAAGCGATAGTCGGCAAATAAAAATGATTGATAACTTAATGGAAAAAATAGTTTCTTTATGTAAACGCCGGGGATTTGTTTTTCCGAGTTCGGAAATTTACGGCGGACTGCAAGGATTTTACGATTTTGGGCCCCTAGGCGTAGAGATGAAAAATAATCTAAAAAGATTGTGGTGGGATTGGATGACTAAAGAACACAGCAATATTGTTGGTATCGATGGTGCTATTATCACCAATCCTAAGGTTTGGGAAGCTAGTGGTCATGTTAAAAATTTTGTAGATCCATTAGTTGAATGTAAAAAATGTCATCATCGATTTAAAGCAGATGATATTGATGGCGACAAATGCCCTGATTGTAACGGACATTTAACCGAGCCGAAAATTTTCAATATTTTAGTTCCAACTCAACTTGGCGTAATTGAAGGTGAAAAAATGAATACTTATTTAAGGGGTGAAGCATGCCAAACAATATATTTGAATTATAAGAATGTTTTAAATACGTCGCGTTTAAAAATTCCTTTTGGTGTCTGCCAAATAGGCAAGGCTTTCCGTAACGAAGTCACGCCTGGCAATTTTTTATTTAGGCAACGGGAATTTGAACAATGTGATTTACAATGGTTCTGCCACCCTAATGAAATGGAAAAATGGTTTGAATATTGGAAAAGCGAGAGAATGAAATGGTTTAAAAGTATTTTTACCCATCCGGAAAATCTTAGTTTTTATAAACATGAAAAGTTGGCGCATTATGCCAAAAAGGCTTTTGATGTTGAATATGCCGTTTCACCCGTGGGTAAAGAAATGGAAGGTATTCATTGGCGCGGAGATTGGGATCTATCTAGACACTCGGAATTTTCCGGTCAAGATTTAAGCTATACCGATCTGGAAGCTGGTGAAAAATTTATCCCAAATATTGTTGAAACTTCAGGTGGAGTAGACCGCATGTTTTTGTTTTTATTATTAGATGCATATACCGAAGAAGAAGACAGAATTATTTTAAAGCTCGACCCAAGATTAACACCTTATAAAGCGGCAGTTTTCCCTTTACTCGCAAATAAGCCGAAATTAGTTGAAAGAGCAAAAGAAATTTATGACAACCTGCAAAAATATTTTTCCGTGGCATGGGACGATAGAGGAAACATCGGCAAACGTTATTACTCACAAGACGAAATTGGTACGCCGTTTTGCATTACAGTTGATTTTGACAGTTTAGAAGATAATACTGTCACAGTCCGCGACCGCGACACCGCTAAACAAGAAAGAATAAAAATAAGCGATTTAAGCGACAGAATAAAATCGGTTTTATGACTTTTTATAGATTTTTTGAAATAATTCCGGGAGCTCTTGCCTGGATAACTATAGTTTTAATGTTTTTATTTTCTTGGTTTTTTCCGACTTGGGTGGCCATTTTTATTATTTTTTTTGATATTTATTGGCTACTTAAAACAATTTATCTTTCATTCCATCTTCGAGTAAGCTTCAAAAAAATACAGGAAAATTTAAAAATTGATTGGCTGGAGAAAGTTCGACAATTGGCAAATTGGCAAAAAGTTCATCATCTTTTGATTTTACCGATGTATAAAGAACAGTATGAAGTCGTTAAAGAATCTTTTGACGCGCTAGCGAATATAAATTATCCAAAAGATAAAGTTATTGTTGTTTTAGCGCCCGAAGAAAAAGCAGGCGAAGAAGCGCGCGAAACCGCTAAAAAAATAGAAAGTGAATTCGGTAATAAATTCTTTAAATTTTTAACCGTCTTCCACCCGATGAATTTACCGGGAGAAATTCCGGGCAAAGGCTCAAATCAAGCCTGGGCGGCGAAGGAGGTAAAAAAATCAATAATAGACCCATTGGGAATTTCATACGAGAATATTTTATTGTCAGTCTTTGACGTTGATACACAGGTACCCACTGATTATTTTGGCAGGCTTACTTATGTTTTTTTAACATGCGAAAATCCTCAACATTCAAGTTTTCAGCCAATTCCGCTATTTACAAATAATATTTTTCAGGCGCCGGCCTTGGCAAGAGTAATCGCGTTTTCCTCTACTTTTTGGCATATGATTCAGCAATCCCGGCCAGAACGCCAAACAACTTTTTCTTCTCATTCAATGTCTTTCAAGGCAATCGTAGAGGTGGATTTTTGGGACAAAGACGTCGTCTCTGAAGATTCACGAATTTTTTGGCAATGCTATCTTCATTACGGCGGTAATTGGCGAGTTGAAGCACTTTTATATCCGGTTTCAATGGACGCAAATGTCGCTCCGGGCTTTTGGAAAACAATGATTAATCAATATAAACAACAGCGCCGCTGGGGTTGGGGATGTGAAAATATCCCTTATTTTCTAGAAGGATTTAGAAAAGATTCTAATGAAAAGAAAAGAATTCCATGGACTAAAAAATTATATTGGAGGTTTAATATTCTCGAAAGTTTCCATTCGTGGGCAACAAACGCAATTATACTGTTTGCATTAGGCTGGCTACCGATTTTTTTAGGTGGCACAAAGTTTAATCTTACATTGCTTTCATATAATTTACCGCAGATAACAAGATTTATTATGACCTTAGCAATGATTGGGGTTGTAAGCTCGGCAATTTTAAGTATTATTCTTCTTCCCCCAAAGCCGGAATGGTTTAAAAAATGGCATTATATTTTTTACGTTCTCCAGTGGATTTTAATGCCAATTACTTTAATTTTGTTTGGTGCCATACCAGGATTGGAAGCGCAAACAAGAATGATGATTGGTGGTAAATCCAGGCTTGGATTCTGGGTTACGCCAAAACACCGATAAGGTTTAAGAATAAAGCTTAAAAAAAATAAATTTAATCGCTTCTAAAAACATTTTTAGCCTACAAATTAGATCAAACCAATTTTCTTTTTAACTTCTAAGATTTTTTTATTAGCAATTTTCTCGGCTTTTTTTGAGCCAGCCATTAAAACAGAAGATAGCTTTTCAGGGTTTTTAAGTAAAACTGCTTTCTTTTTCCTAAAATCAGCAAAATAATCGGTAACAAGTTCCGCCAAGTCATTTTTTAAAGTTGAATAATTTTTACCTGTGAATTTCCTTTCCAATTTTGAAATTGTTTCACCGCTTAAAGCCGAATAAATTTCAAGTAAATTACTTATCGCCGGCTTGTTCTTTTTATCATATTTTATTTCCGAGCCGGAATCTGTCACCGCTCTTTTAATTTTATCTTTTATTTCTTCCGGAAAATCGTCTATGAAAAGACAACTCTCGGGTTGAGACTTTGACATTTTTTTCTCGGGGTTCGCTAAACTCATCACCCTCGGCGTTTTCGTCTGAATGGCTTTTGGCTCAATAAAAGTTTTGCCGAATTTTGAATTAAATTTCCTGGCAAGTGTTCGAGCAAATTCAAGATGTTGTAATTGATCATTGCCAACAGGAACAAATTGAGCATTATACAATAAAATATCTGCAGCCATTAAAATAGGATACTCCGCCAACCCAAAATTCGACTCTTCAACAATTTCATCAAATTTCTCTTTTGTGATATTTTCCCTTTCTGAGGGTTTTAGCGGCTGTAAAATCTTTTCCTTAAAAGCGGTCATTCGCAACAATTCACTTACGGGCGTAAGAGTACTTAAAATCCACTTTAATTCTTGTACGAACCTGACTTGAGATTGCTGAAAAATCACTGACTTTTTCGGGTTTTGTCCTGAGCCTGTCGAAGGATCTAAGCCTGCAGCTAAAAAATCCGTCATAAGATTTGGGATATTACGACTTAAATCTTTAGCGCTGGGATTTTCTGTAAGCGCGTGCAAATCAGCTATAAAAAAATAACACTGATATTTCCCAGAGTTTTGCAGATCAACGAAGTTTTTTAACGCTCCCAAATAATTTCCGATATGAAGTTTTCCAGTCGGCTGAACACCAGAAATTAAAATTGGTTTCATAAAATATCTAATACAAAATACTTAATATTTTATACTATTATTACTACCGGCAAAATCATCGGCCTTCTCTTGGTCTTATTATACAAAAATTGTCCGATTTGGTCTCTAATTAAAGATTTTAAATAATCCGTGTCTATTTGCTGATGCCGGGGAATTCTAGCAACTAAAGCTCTGATATATTTTCTTAGGTCTTCCACAAAATCTTTGCTCTCGCGCAAATGAATGAACCCGCGTGAAATAATGTCGGGATTTTTAAGGAATTGGCCGGTCCTACGGTCAAGAGTAGCGATTACCACCACCATTCCTTCTTCCGCTAAAACCCTTCTATCTCTTAAAACAATTTCTCCCACATCGCCCACTCCCAAACCATCAACCATAACATAAAACGCCGGAATATTTTCAGAAGTTATTCTTGCTGAGTCTTTTGTAAATAAAACTATTTGGCCGTTATCAATTAAAATTGTTTCTTTGGGCTTCAACCCAATAGCTTCTTGCGCATTCTGAGCATTTTGCCAACGCATAAAATAGTAACCGTGAATTGGAACGACGTATTTAGGTTTAACCATTCTTACAACAGCTTTTAATTCTTCTTGTGGCGCATGGCCACTGGAGTGAATATCTATCATTTTATAATGATAAACCAAAGCGCCTTGCCGAGAAAAATCATCTTTTAAAATCTGAACGCTTCTTTCATTCCCCGGAACTATCGAAGAAGAGAGAATAATACTATCTCCTTCTTTGATACGAATATAGCGATGTTCGCCATTGGCAATTTTCATTAAACTAGCATTTGGCTCACCTTGAGCGCCAGTACAAAGAAGAACAAGCTTATCATCGCGATGTTTATGAATTTCTTCCAATGGGATGATTGTATCTTTTTTTATTTTCATAAAATTAAGATTTCTGGCTATCTGAATGTTTATTTTCATTGAAAGGCCGCTTATAGCCACTTTTTTGTTCATTTTTTCGGCGATTTTAATTATCTCCGCTATTCTATCTAAAAGCGAAGCAAATGTTCCGACAATGATTCTACCGCCGGCTTTTTTGAAAAGCTTTTCTATTTCTTGTTCAACTACTCTTTCAGAAATGGAATAGCCCGGCTCTTCCGCTCCTGTTGATTCTAAAAACAAAGTATGAATTTTTTGCTTACCGATTTTTTCCCACGCATCTAAATTTTTCGGCTTACCATCGGCGTCATAATCAAATTTAAATTCTCCACCATGGACCATTTTACCGATAGGTGTTTCTAAAATTACCCCGACGCCATCGGGAATGTTATGGGTAACGCCGAAAAATTCCGCTTTAAAATTTTTCGAAAGTTGACGGATATCCCCTGCTTTAACTACTTCAAAATTGATTTTCGGCGCTTTCGAATAATCTTCCTGTCTTCTAAGAATAATTTCTTTTGTCATCGCAGCCGTAAAAAGCGGCGGATTGCCAATTTTATCCATTATGTGCGGAATAGCGCCTATATGGTCATAATGACCATGAGTAATTATTAATGCTTTAACCTTGTTTTTCCTTTCCTCGAGATAAGAAACATTAGGAATAATATAGTCTATTCCCGGCGTCGCTTCTTCAGGAAACTGCAAGCCGGCATCCAAAATAATAATCTCGTCTTCATACTCAAAAAACATCATATTGCGACCGACTTCCTCAAGACCTCCCAAGGTAGCAAAACGCATCACCGCTTCTCCTTTGGATAATTCTATTTCCTTTTCTTTTCTCGGAGCATAAATTTTTCTCCGTGTTGTTGTTGATTTTTGCCTGGCTAATTGTCTAACCGATTGTCTTACCATTTTTTTATTTATTTTTTATTTAATTTTATTTATTAATACACATTACAAAAGTGGGCGAGGAGGGACTTGAACCCTCAAGATCTTACGATCATAGACTCCTGAAGCCTACGTGTTTGCCATTTCACCACTCGCCCCTAAGTCATAGTTCAGTTAAAAATTAATAATTAGAAATTAAAAATTATTTTCCTCGTCCTCCGTATTTTTCAAAAATTGCCCAAAAACTCAAGATTTCTTCACTTTTATTATGAACCCTATGAAAATCACCTCCTTTAACAGGAACAACATCGCCGGTTTTTACATCGATATTTTGCGAACCATTTTCCATAATCCCTTGTCCCTTAATAAAAAGATAAACCTCATCGGCTTCGGCATGAGAATGCCCAATCGTTGACTCGTGGGGGTTAAGTTCGGTTAAAGAAATTTCCAGGTCCTTAAGCTCGGGAAGATCGTAAACTTTATAAACCTCATTATCCTTTATAAGCTTGGCAAGTTGTTTATATTGTTCAATATCCATAAGAAAAAGTCAACCCCATAAATAATTTTATTTAAATACTCTTGCAGTTTTAATATACCAATTTTCAATATTTCGAAAACGGTCGCTTGCAGAATTTATTTTTGTTTCCTCAAAACCTCCCAATTGCAACTTGTTAATGTAAATATAATCTGGCGAAAAAAGAAATATCGCCGGTTGATCGCCGACAATAATAGATTGCAAACTTGAAAGAGCAGACTGGCGCCTTGAATCACTTGTTGTTTCTCTTGAAATTTTAATTAAATTATCAACTGATTTATTTTCGTAAAGCGATAAATTAAACCCTGGATAAAACTTTTGCGATGAATACCAGAACGATGACAAATCGGGGTTATTGTAACTTACAAAACTATTGCCAAAAATTATCATTTCATAATTTCTAGTTTTGATTATTTCATCTATTTCTTCGGGGGATTTAATCAAAATATTAAGCTTAATTCCTATTTTTGCCCAATCAGAAGTAATTATATTAGCGGAGTCTTCCATGTATTGAACTTTCGGACAAATCAAATTAAATTCTAAGCGTAATATTTCTTTTTTAACTGTTTTTGCGCGAATCCCATCTTCATCAATTCGCCAACCGTCAACATCTAAAACACTTGCCGCCTTTTCCAATGAAAAAACGTTTTCTGAAAAAGTTTCCGGTTTATAACCATTCATCCCTAAAATTATCGGCCCGTCGACAACAATTGCATTGCCATTAAAAATTTCATCTACTATTCTTTTCTTATCAGTGGCATAATTCAAAGCCATTCTTACATTCTTCCCTGCTAAATTCTTTTGCGCGTAAGAGTTGAAAAATAAAGCGTAATATCTTGGCATCATCAAATTAAAAACTTTACTGTTTATGTTTATATTATTAAGATTTTTCGCGCTTACTCCGCCAAAGCCATTAATTTCTCCTAAATTAAAAGCTTTTATCAACTCATCCTCATTTTTATAAAATTTAAAAACTACACTTTCAATATAAGGTTTTTTGCCGAAATAAGCTTCATTTCTGGTAAATCTATACTCTGAAATAAATCCCGACTTTTCTTTTTTAAAAGACTTAAACCTAAAAAGTCCGTTGCCTGTCGGTTCAAGATTATAATCGGAAATCTTGATATTAGCCGCCGGAGTTTCAGCAAAAAGATGCTCTGGGATTATCATTAAATTTTTCAATGTTTCATCAAAGAAGAAATACTGTTCGGAAAGTATTACTTTTATTTCTAATTTACTTACTATCTCTGTTTGAACTCCGCGCCACATCGGCTCAAGCGGCGACTGAGTATCACTGTTTTGAATTTTTTTAATTGTAAAATCAATATCCTTACTTGTTATTGGCTGTTTATCATCCCAAAAAATATCTGCCTTTAAGCGTATATCCCAGGCTTTTCCATTATTATTCATTTTAACGCTATCCGACATATCAATAATTTTACTGAAAATTAACTCATTAATATCACTATCTACTCCTCCTTGAACAGATAAAACCGGGTTGATAAAACTAGGCTGGCCCATAATACCCTCGATGTATTCACCGCCAGAAACTGCCGCTAAAACCGTTCTTTGAGAAAAAAAGTCTGCGGTCCAAAAAATTGAAGATGATAGAAACGCCAAAAAAGAAACCGCGAACAGCAGTTTCTCTTTTTTTGAGAAACTTTTAAAAATCTTTATTAAAAAATTCATACAACCAAATTCAAAGCTGATAAAAGAACGAAAGCCACGGCTAAAACAATGGTAGCGATAAAAATCATGCGCTCCATACCACGCCTTTGAGAATAAAATTCTCCTCCGCCTCCGCCAAAAACCCCAGAAAGCCCCGAAGAGCGTTCCTGAAGAAGAATTAAGACAATTAAAACTATTGAAACTATTATTTGAGCTATCCCGAGATACATAAATTTAAATTTAATTTTAACTTGTTATTTTTCTTGCTGAAAAATTAACCACAAGATTGACCACACTAATAATCAGTGTTGCGTAAAAAAGCGGCAATACACCTGTTATAGTAATGTTTGGCAAAAGTTTGTCAAGTAAATAGAGCATCAAGGTATTTACTATTATAACCCCCAACCCAAAAGTAAAAAGGATTATCGGTGTAAGAATAAGCTTGATAATCGGCCTTATAAGTGTGTTTATAAGGGTTAAAGCAACCGCTGTTAAAACCAAGCTATTCAGGCCCGGCTCAAGAATAAACCCCTCTATAAAATATGTCGCTACCAACAAGGCGAGTATATTGGAGAGGAAATAAAAAATAAGTTGAACAATAAACATTTTCAGCTTTCATTTAATTATACCACTAAAAATGGTAAAATCAACAATAATATGGCAGATATAAAAAAGCTTCTTAATGACTACCTAAATTATCTGGAAATAGAAAAAAACCGCTCAATTAAAACTCGTGAAAATTACGATCGCTATTTAAAAGCATTTTTGGGATTCGGGAAAATAAAAACCGAAAAAAGTATTACACCGGATATTATTCGCGAATTCCGGCTTTTTCTAGCAAGAAGAAATATAAAAAAAATTACCCAAAGTTATTATGTCATTGCCATTAGAAATTTTCTGAAATACATAAACAAACGCGATATTGAAGTGATGTCTCCGGACAAAATAGAGCTGCCCAAAATTCCCACCCGACAGATTGAAATCATTGAATATGCCGACCTAGAAAGACTGCTTGCCGCGCCTAAAGGTTCTGACTTGCGTTCTCTCCGTGATAAAGCTATTTTAGAAATGCTGTTTTCAACCGGTCTCCGTATTTCCGAACTTTGCGCGCTTAATCGACATTTGGATTTAAAACGTGGAGAAATTAGTATTCGCGGCAAAGGCGGAAAACTAAGAATAGTTTTTCTTTCCGAACGCGCAAAAACTGCAATTAAAAATTATTTGGAAAAACGCGGCGATGCCGAAGAAGCTTTGTTTATAAGTTTAACAAAAGCGGATAACCCAAAAATAATCGGAAGAATACTCCCCCGCACCATTCAAAGAATTGTTGATTTTTATTCCAGAAAGGCCGGCATCCCGCAGAAAGTACATCCGCATACTATTCGCCATCTTTTCGCCACCGATTTACTCATCGGCGGAGCGGATTTGCGTTCGGTGCAAGAATTATTAGGCCATGCCAATGTCTCCACAACTCAAATCTATACTCATTTAACAAACAAAGAACTCCGCGAAATCCATCAGACTTTCCACGGCAGAAGAAGAAAATAGATTGTGCGGGTAGGAGGACTCGAACCTCCAAGAGTTTCCTCACATGGTTCTAAGCCATGCGCCTTTACCAATTTGGCTATACCCGCAAAAATGCTTTCGCAATATTATATTTACGTTTTAAATAATATTCAACGTTTTTATAATAAACAAAATTTAATAATTTAATAGAGTCCTCTTTTGCATAAGCTAATACATTAATACCTTCTTTTTCTTCAATCCAGCCGGTTTTTATTTTTGTATTATACAAAACTTCTTTCTTAATCCATTGTAAAAATGGTACGCTTGCGGAATATAATCTTATTCGCAATTGAGGATGTTTACTTTCGGGATGCTTAAACGCGCCAATAGAACCATCTCCGTCAATGCAGCCCCTTAAAAAATCTGCAAAATAATTGTTTGGGATATCTAGATCTTTAACTGTCTTTGATTTCGCATGAGTTAATCTTATAGACAATAAAAACTCATAAAAATTTTTATCTCCAAATTGAACCTGAAAATACTTTTTTTCTTTTTCCGCGCCTCTCGCCTTTCTGCCAATATGTTAACGGGAGCGAAAATCCATACTCCGTACTTAATTATCGTTAAATTAAGTGTGTGGATTGACTTTTTTATTATTTTATGCTATATTTTATAGCATTACAAGCGTGGGAAAAGCCCGCTCTTGCGGACTTTAAAAAGTATATAAGAAAGGCAAATAAAAATATAGAAAGGCCATTGGCCGGAAGGAGGAAGAGTGATGGGATGGATAATCTTGATAGGATTGATTGTAATAGCCGTTGTGATAGCGCTTAATGCTATTGTTATTATCCCGACAGTATATTTCGGGATAGTAACGCGATTTAAGGAGCGGATTAAAAGAAATGGAAAGGTGAGGATTCTCAGGGAAGGGCTAAATACGATTGCGCCTTTCATAGACAAAGTAGTGCTTTTTTCTAGAGAATTACAAACAAAATCACTTTCTTTCGATGTTTTTTCTATGGATCGGCTTGAAATTAAGACGGCCGGCTCGATTCAGTGGCGGCCCGATAATCTTGATGTTTTTATCGAGATGCAGGAAAAAACAATTGTTGATGGAATGGCCGATGCTGTGAAGAGCGAATTGGGGAAAATCGCCGGTATTAAAGAAGGCGATAACTTTATTCGGTCAAGAAGAGCATTGGAAATTTTCATTAACTGTGTTTTAAGACTGGAAAAACCTCCTCATCATTGGGTAAATCCAGTAAGGGATAACAAGGGAAAAGTAGAAAAATATGAAATGGATGAAGAGTGCCTGAAAGAGTATTTGGTAGACATAGAAAAATCGGTTAAAGGCGAAGAATATAATGAGATAGCGGAAAAAATAGAAAAGTCGAGATGGCAGTTGCCGATAGTGTTAAAAGAAGAGAAAGGAGAAAAAGAAATTGTTCTTGATGAACTGTCTTTTTATGAACAAAACATCACAAGAGCTTCTTTTCTCCTTGAGCAGGAGGCGGAATTGAAAGAAAAACTCTCATCCATAGAGAAACTCTATGGGATTGATATCGCTATCTTCAGACTTGCAGATGTCGATTTTTCAGAAGCAACCAAAAAAGCGCTGGAAAGCGTGAGGCAAGCTGGGGCTGAAATGGAAGCAGCGCAAAAAAGACAAGAGCAAAAAGTAAAGATGATTAACGAGTATGTGAATATGAAACTCCCTGAGCAACTGGCGGTTAATTTAGCGGAAACGGCAATGACCGGCAAGGCC
>Ga0268276_1002923_pt1 | contig 13878 bp, 15 predicted proteins | sample saktaG_4_FD_190145 | JGI IMG/M metagenome (GOLD analysis project Ga0268276, IMG submission 190145) | Saline water microbial communities from Sakinaw Lake, British Columbia, Canada - sak_2010_1_5_45m | ecosystem: Environmental > Aquatic > Non-marine Saline and Alkaline > Saline ...
TTCTTACCATTTCAATAGCATGGATACCTTTTACAACCATCTTTACCATTGGACCGCTTGTCATGTAATCAATCAGCCAGTTTCTGACTAATTTTCCAATTTCTAGCAGATCATCTGTCCCTAATTCCTTTTTAATATCATATCCGTAATCATCATAGTTTTTCCTGGTCTTCTCCCCTATTTTTATCATCCATTCTTCGTCTTTTGGATAATGACCATCAATATGTTCTTTGGTGGCCATAAACATCTCAAGAGCGATTATCTTTAATCCTCTCATTTCAATTCTTGAAATGATTTCTCCAATCAGGCCTCTTTTCACTCCATCTGGCTTGATAATGAGAACTGTTTTGTCTTCTTTTGGGTGAGGCATATGTCTCCATTCTTATCTGTTCTTACGACCTTTATTTTATATTTCTCCAACCTATCCAATGTTTCTTGAGCTGGATGATTGTATCTATTATCCTCTCCAACCGAGATTACAGCTAAATGCGGTAAAACCGCATTCAAGAAATAGTCAGTTGTAGAATATTTGCTTCCATGATGGCCTACTTTTAAGATATCTGATTGAATATCAATCCCTCTTTCCACTAATTCTGACTCTGTCTTAAAAGAAGCATCTCCTGTAAATAGCATTGTATCGTTAAAACTGCTTAACTTCAAGATCACGGAGCTATCATTGGCTTCTTCGTCTGACAGAATTTGATTGTTTAAACTCTTAAATGGATACAATACATCAATATATTGATCTTTGGAGATTGTAATTCTTAAACCTTTTTTAGCAATGTAATTTTTTGACTCTTCTTTTGAAATTAAATCTTGTAAAAGATTAAAATTCTTTGATTCAAATATCTCTCCTGTTGATAGGAAATCATTCACCTTAAATTTATCAAATACATTGATTAATCCATTTAAATGATCTGAATGAGGATGAGTTAAAACAACCAAATCTATTGATTTATCAAAAATAGGCATCTTTTTTGATAATTTAGAAATAATATAACTGTTAGGCCCCCCATCTATTAATATCTGCTTGTCTCTTGTTTTAATTAAAATACTGTCTCCCTGCCCTACATCAAAGAAACATACCTCCAGATTATTAAAAGATGTTAAATCGTATACAAAAGACCAGGAAACAATATTTAAAAAGATTAAGATGATTAATATTGTTTTTTTAGAAATCATTTTCTAAATACAGAATGGGCCGCTCAGGCCCATCCATGTTTACATTCCTTAATTCATTTACATTATCGTATATCCACCATCTACTACTAATACTTGGCCTGTGATATAGTCAGCTTCATCACTGGCCAAAAATGCCACAGCGTTGGCAATATCTTCCGGCTTTCCTATTCTTTTCTTTGGAACCATGGCCATAAATGCTTTTTCATCTATCCCGGCTTGAGTGAGCATTGGTGTTTCTATTGCTCCAGGAGCAACACAATTAACATTGATCCCATTAGCTCCTAATTCAGCGGCTAAACTCCTGGTAAATCCCGTAACCCCTGCTTTAGCTGTGCAGTAGCTATGAGTTTTAGGAGAGCCAAGTAATGCAGCAATCGAAGCAATATTTACTATCTTTCCATACCTTTTTCTTACCATTTCTGGAACAAACGTTTTAGTTACAACCATAAGTCCTCTTAGATCTATATTTAATATCTTATCTATCTTATCTATTTCTTCTAATTCTTCGTAATCAAATATTCCTGCATTATTAACTAAAATATCTATCTTTCCCCATTCTTTGATAATTTTATCCCTCACTTCTTTTATCTCATCAATATCAGTTACATCCATTTTAAAAGCAATGGCCTCTCCTTCTTGTTTTTCTATCTTCTTTACTACTTCCCCGCAATTTTCTTTTGAGATATCTGTAACTGCTACTTTTGCTCCTAATTGAGCTAATTTGATGGCACAAGCTTCTCCAATACCTCTTTGGGCTCCTGTCACAATAGCTACTTTATCTTTTAAATCCATATGTTTGATTTTAATTATTATTATTATATCAAAAGAAAGAAGAAAACAAAACCCACTGTTTGCACAGTGGATTTTGTTTACAGACGTTATCTAGAATTAATTCTGAAAATCTGTATTCATTGGTCTGGCCTCATCAACGGTCAATTGTCTTCCATCCAATTCTTTTCCGTTTAAGGTTTCTATCGCTTTCTTGGCATCTTCTGGAGTTGCCATGTCAACGAATCCGAATCCTTTTGATCTGCCTGTCATCTTATTCATAATGATAGAGGCGCTTTTCACTTCTCCACATTGAGAGAAATGATTTTTCAATCCTTCATCATTAGTGTCGTAGGAAAGATTTCCTACATATAATCTGCTGTTTTCCATCGAATTTATTTTAAAGTTTTAATGTTATCTGAAGAGCCGACCTGCCCAGTAGCTAAACTAACTGAGATGCTTCCTCACCGATGAGTATACTCTACCTTGCATTTCCTGTCAATAATTGATATATTATTAATAATGTCGGCGAGGGCAAAGGCTAGCCACATCAGTTCTTTGACACCTTTCCGACAACAAGAGAGAAAGGAGGGTAGGTAGAGATATGAACATGGGCCAAATCGTGAACAGTCAGCTCGTGACCTCCGTGACGAAGGCATCGACGGCGTCGTTCTCGGCCACGAAGTAGAGGGGATGTGCCTCGAAAGGGCACGAGAACGAAGAACTCTGAGGAGGAAGCCTCATGTTCTACCAGGGAACCCTGTTTCCCGCGGAACTGCCGCTTCCCTCGGTACTTCTTTCTCCTGAAGTGAGGGAGGCAAACTTCTATGTAGGAATGCTCTAGCAACTTCTTGGCTCCAGGTGTTGCTAGAGATCGGCACATGGTCTGCCCGCCAATGGCAATTGGGAGTGGGTTTCGATCAGCGGCTGTTCGTGAGGAGGGGGGCTTTGAAGATTCAACGCTCGAAAATCCCGAAGAGCTTGCGACGAACCTGGTTGCTTCCCCGAACGAGGAACTAGCTCTCTCATAGGAGTTTGACTCCTATGGATGAGACGCCACCTCGATGATAGTCGGAAGGGTTGGGACGCTGAAGGCGTTCTTGTGAGCAGCGGGCGGTTCTCTGTAGAGGCCGCCCGCTTGTGCTTTTTCTACAAATATTTCCCAGTCCAAGTACTGGCTTTTTTTAATTGCTTTGGTGTTCCTTGAAATACAATCCTTCCTCCCTTATCCCCTCCTTCTGGACCCATTTCAATAATCCAATCGGACTCTTCTAAAACTTCAGGATTATGTTCGATAACGATAACGGTATTACCTTTTTCTACTAATCTTCTTAATATATTCAATAGTTTGCTTATATCATCAAAATGCAAACCAACAGTAGGTTCATCTAAAATATATATTGTTTTGCCAGTATCCCTTCTGGCTAATTCATTGGCTAATTTAATCCTTTCCGCTTCTCCCCCTGATAAATCGGTAGAGCTTTGGCCTAGCCGTAAATATCCCAAACCAATATCAACCATTAATTGCATTCTGCTTTTAATCTGAGGGATATTGGAAAAGAAAGTTCTTACTTCTTCTATGCTCATATCCAAAACCTCAGCAATATTCTTGTTGTTATACTCCACTTTTAATACTTCAGGAGTGAATCTTTGCCCAAGGCAGGTTTCACATTCAACATATATATCAGGCAAAAAATACATTTCTACTTTCTTTAATCCTTCCCCATTGCAGGCAGGGCACCTGCCTGATTTGGTATTAAAACTGAAATACGAAGCAGTATATCCTCTCAGTCTTGCTTGATATGTTGAAGCAAACAGATCTCTGATTGGACCAAATACGCCTGTATATGTGGCAGGATTGGATCTTGGAGTTCTCCCTATTGGTGTTTGATCAACCATAATTATCTTGTTTAATGCTTCTTGGCCCAATATTTCAGAGTATCTAAAATGGGATAATCTTTTTTGTCTGTTGATCTCTCTTAATAATGCTTTTCCTAGGGTCTCGATAATCAAAGTGCTTTTCCCGGAACCTGAAACTCCGGCAATACAGACAAATTTCTCCAAAGGAATCTTTAAATCAATATTCTTTAAATTAAACTGATTAGCTCCCTTTAAAGTAAGCCATTTTGTATCTTTGGTAACTTGTTTTTGAGGAAATTTAGTTTTTACTTCTAATTTCTTTGAGAGATACAATCCAGTTATTGTTTTTGATTTTAAAAGATTCTTATATTCTCCTTCAAAAACAACTTTTCCTCCGAATTTTCCAGCCCCTGGGCCAATTTCTACTATCCAATCAGAGCTTTCCATTACTTTTTGGTCATGCTCTACCACTATTACGGTATTTTGTTTCTCTACTAATTGTTTTAAGGCCTTGATTAGCTTTGCAATATCTCTTTGATGTAAACCAATTGTCGGCTCGTCTAAAACATATACAACTCCTGATAATCCGGAACCTAATTGGCAAGCTAAACGTATCCTTTGGTTCTCTCCCACAGAAAGAGTTGTCGCTTCTCTGGCCAGATTAATGTATTCAACCCCGACATCAATAAGGAAATTAAATCTTTTGATAATTTCCTTGATTAATGGCTGAGCTATTTTGTTATCATTTTCGCTTAATACAGAAGGAAGCTTTTCAAAGAATGGAGCTGCTTCTTCAATAGACATAGAGCAGACATCATGTATATTCTTGTCTTTAATTCTGACAGATAATGCTTCTTCTCTTAATCTGGCTCCATTGCATTTGGGACAGACAATTTCTGTCATGTATTTTGATATTTCTTCCCTGATGTAATCAGAATCAGTTTCATGAAACAGTTTTTCCATTTTAGGAACAACTCCTTCATAGTCGGTTTTCCCTGACTTATCTCCTTGCAAAACAATTTCTTGTAATTCTTCTGACAATTCTTTAAATGGAACATCCAAAGAAAAATCATATTCCTGGCTTACTTTTCCTAATTCCCATTGCATGCTTGGAACTCTTAGAGATCTTAAGGAGAACCTGCTTAAAGAAAACCAAGGAAGAATTGCTCCTTCGTTTAAAGATAGTTCCGGATTAAGAATCAAAGATGGGTCAACCTTAAGAAGCTTGCCTAAACCCTGGCAAACAGGGCAAGCCCCATACGGGCTGTTAAAAGAAAATATTCTTGGCTCTATATCCGGGAAAGAGATATCGCATTTAGTACAAGTTAAAAGACGGGAAAATTGCTCTTCTTTGGCAGTTTTCCCTTGTTGATACACTACCATTATTCTTCCCCTTCCCATATCTAGCCCCTTTTTGACTGATTCAAGAATCCTCTCTTTTTCTTCTTTGAAGAGTCTCTTGATTTTTTGTTTTCTGGTAGATAGAGCTTCTTTTTCTTTTTTGCTTTGAGGTTTTTTGTCTTCTTTCTTGGAAAAATCAGATAAAGAAAACCTATCAATTAAAACATCGATGCTATGCATCTTTTGTTTATCCAGCAACTTATCCTTTGCCTCATCAGTAGAATACAAAATCCCGTCTATCCTTACTTGCGGCCATCCTTCTCTGTAAATCTCTTCTAAGACTCCTTTGTGTTCTCCTTTTTTTCCGCTCACTACTTGAGCAAATACAGAAACCCATCCTTTTTGAGCTATTTCATATACCTGATCTGCTATCTGATGGGGAGTTTGAGAACTTACTAATTTCCCACATTTAGGACAATATGCTTTCCCAATATGAGCAAAAAGCAAACGCATGTAGTCATATATCTCTGTTAAGGTCCCAACAGTAGATCTGGGATTAGAAGAAATTGTTTTTTGATTCACCGCTATTGTCGGAGATAATCCTTCTATCTTGTCTGCGTCTGGTTTTTTTAATCCTCCTAAAAACTGCCTGGCATATGAGGATAGGCTTTCAAGATATCTTCTCTGGCCTTCGGCATAGATAGTATCAAAAGCTAAAGATGATTTCCCAGAACCAGAAATACCGCAAATCACAACCAATTTGTTTTTGGGAAGCTTTACATCAATATTCTTTAAATTGTTTACCCTCACCCCCTTGAGTTCTATATATTCTCCTTGCATGTGAGTATTTTAATCAAGAAGAATATTATACACCAAAAAGTCAAGATATGAAAGGATAATGGTATAAACAAAAGAAACCTTGAAAAGGTTTCTTTTAATATATCTTAAATTATATGGCGCAAAATAATTGATTATTCTCCGTACCCATTCTCTCCCCACCATTTTAATACAATTCTTTTAGGGTTATCTATCCCGCATTTTCCAATGCAATGCAAAATAGAATCCATCGTACCTTGCGGAACTATCTCATTTTTTCTGTCAGGAGTTTTAACTGTATATCCGTACCCTTGGCGAGCGTATATTCTGTCATCGCCTTTAACATTTTGTATAAAAAATCCGTGAGCTTCTAAATAATCATTTATTTCTTCAGCTCTTCTATTCTTAAATCTTTTAGCCATTGCAATACCCTATGGGTTTAGTAAAAGCATAGAATCCTCCAGATTCTACCCTAGAATCATCTCTAATAAGTTCAACCCAGCCTAAAATTGGAGCGATATAATAGTAAATTAAATATTTTAAAGGAGGACGAGTATTTAAACTTGGCTCTAAATTCTGAGAGCTTTTATAAATAGCTTCTAAGAGAGCAACGGTTCCGTTGGAAAGTTTTTCTCTAACTATATCAAAATCTTTATCCTCTTCAACAAAACCCGTTTCTTTACATATTCCCAGATAACGACCGCTCCATTTAAAAATACGGAAATGCAAAATTCCGCTTTTTTTAGTGTTTTTTGTTCCTTTTTTCATAATTTCTTATATCTTATTATTAGCTTACTATATTTATAGAATGCTTGTCAACGTTGAAAATGAAAAGCGGGGTGCTTATCGCATTTCGCCGCTTGCACCTCCTTCAAGCCATAGGGATGGCTCACCCAATGTACTACATCATCAAACGCCCGACGATGATTGTAACGATAGAAACCGCCAGAACCAACCATGGCAAAACGAATAGAACATGCCGTCTCAGCCTTGTCCGGTTGATACGAAGACGGGCCGTCACGTCAATCACCTCCTACTATCTGTATTTTATCAAATTTAATTGAAAAAACCACCACAAAATGCTACTTTTAACTAATCTCTATGGAAAATATCAAAGAAAAGATCAAAATACTTCCCTCTTTTTCTGGTGTATATATATTCAAAGATATTCATGAGAATATTCTTTACATTGGAAAAGCAAATAATATTAAAAAGAGGGTAAATTCTCATTTTGCAAAACCAAAAGTTTTTGGTTTTGATTTCATTTCTTTAATTTCAGATATTGAAACATTTGAATGCGCCAATGAAAAAGAAGCTCTGTTATTAGAATCAGAATTAATTAAAAAATTACAGCCAAAGTACAATATTGAATGGAAAGACGACAAACAATATTTCTTTGTAGGAATTACAAAAGAAATATTCCCAAGAATATTTCTTACTCATCAAAAAGATAATATTAACAGCTTTATCGGTCCTTTTGTAAAAGGAACAGAATTAAAATCTTTTTTGAAAAATGTAAGAAAGATTCTCCCCTATCGATCCTGCAGAAATCTTCCCAAGAAACCTTGTTTGTATTATCAGCTAGATATGTGCTCTGCTCCTTGCATTAATGCAAGGAGAAAGAAACAATATCAGAAATTAATACAAACAATTAAAGCATTGTTAATGCTTTGCAATAATCAGGATTTAAGATTAGAATGCTATGACATCTCTAACCTTTCCGGAACTCTGGCAACTGGCTCTATGACAGTATTTGAAAAGAACAAAAAGAAAACAAAGGATTACAGGATGTTTAAGATTAAAAGGATAAAAGGACAAAATGACGTAGGTTCTTTAAAAGAAATCCTTCAAAGAAGATTAAAACATAATGAATGGAAGTCCCCAGATTTAATTCTTTTAGATGGAGGAAAAGGACAATTAAAAGCAGCTAAAACAATCAATATTCCTGTTTTATCCTTAGCCAAGTCAGAAAAAGGATCAGGAAAGATATTTTCTTTGTTTTCAAAGAATTTCATCTATGCTGATAAATTACCGGAAAGCATTAAAAACACATTTTTACAAATTAGAGATGAAGCGCATAGGTTTGCGATAAGGTATCATAAGAAGAGAAGAATAAAATATTTGAATATAAAATGAAATTTGAATTGCATTCAAAATTCAAACCAACCGGAGATCAGCCCCAAGCAATCGAAAGCCTGGTTAATGGAGTAAAAAAAGGAAATAAATTCCAAACGCTTTTAGGCGTTACCGGATCTGGAAAAACATTTACAATGTCTGCTGTAATAGAAAAACTGCAGAAACCAACATTGGTAATTTCTCCCAATAAGACTCTGGCTGCTCAGCTGTATGAAGAATTTAAATATTTCTTCCCAAAAAATGAGGTCTGCTACTTTGTTTCCTACTATGACTATTACCAGCCAGAAGCATATATCCCCCAAAGAGATGTATATATTGAAAAAGATGCCAAGATAAATGAAGAGATAGACAGATTAAGGCATCAGGCAGTCCAAGCCCTTTCTACCAGAAAAGATGTTTTAATTGTTGCTTCTGTTTCTTGCATATACAATCTTGGATCTCCTGAATCATATCAATCCCTTTGTTTGAGAATAAAGAAAGGACAAAAGATGACAAGAGATCAATTAGTTTCCCATCTTTTGGACCTTCAGTATGAAAGGAATGATTACAATCTCTGGAGAGGGAAAATGAGACAAAGAGCTCAATTCATTGATATCTGGTCTTCCGGAGAAGATAGAATTATCAGAGTTGAAATAGACAAAGATACTATTGTTGGAATCCAGACAGGAGAAGTTCCATTTGGAAAATTCAAACCTATAACCAGCATTGATATCTGGCCAGCCAAATTCTGGCTATCAGAAAGGAATAAAATTAATATTGCTGCTGCCAATATTGAATTAGAATTGCAGGAACAATATCTTAAATTAAAGCAGCAAAGAAAAATAATTGAAGCGGAAAGATTAAAAAGAAGGACAGAATATGATTTGGCGATGATAAGAGAATCTGGCTGGTGCTCTGGAATAGAAAATTATTCAAGGCATCTGGAATTTAGAAAACCAGATACTTCCCCTTTCACGCTTTTGGATTACTTTCCCAAAGATTACCTCATCTTTATTGATGAATCCCATATATCAGTTCCCCAGATAAGAGGAATGTATGAAGGAGATTTTGCCAGAAAATCTGTTTTAATCAAATACGGATTCAGATTGCCATCTGCTTTAGATAACAGACCTTTAAAATTTGATGAGTTCATCAAGAAAACCAATCAAGTAATTTTTGCTTCTGCTACTCCTGCAAAATTTGAGAAACAGGTTTCAAAAAACACGGCAGAGCAGATAATAAGGCCGACATTTCTTTTGGATCCAGTGATTGAAATCAGATCTACTAAAAATCAGATTTCTGATCTTTTAAAGGAAATCAAAGAAAAAAAGAAGCTGGACCAAAGAGTTTTAGTCTTAACCTTGACCAAACGATTGGCTGAAGCAATTTCTGAGCATTTAAAAGAGCAAAAGATTAAAGCCAATTATCTTCATTCAGAGATAAAGACATTGGTAAGACCAAAAGTTTTGGCTAATTTAAGAAAAGGCTTCTACGATGCAATCGTAGGGATAAATCTTTTAAGGGAAGGGTTAGATCTTCCCGAAGTGTCCTTAATTGCAATTCTTGATGCAGATAAAGAAGGATTTTTAAGAGACGAAACTTCCTTGATACAGATTATGGGAAGAGCATCTCGCCATCCTCAAGGGAAAGTAATCATGTATGGAGACAAGATTACCTCTTCAATGAAAAGAGCCATAGATGAAACCAACAGAAGAAGGAAAATACAGGGAGAGTATAATAAGAAAAATAAGATTTCTCCAAAACCTGTGATAAAAGATATCCGCGATTCATTATCTCTTCTCTCTTTAAGAAAAGAGGAAGAAGAACCAAAAGAGGAATTCTTAAGGGACTATCTCAAACAATTAAAATACAAGCTGGATTTAGCCAGAAGAAACCTTCAGTATGAGAAGGCAGCAGAAATCAAAGAAAAGATTGAAGAATTAAAAGAGAAAATCTAAATCTTAAATATCTCGTATAGTATCTGAGATATCAAAAACAAAGAGTAAATAGATATCAAAACTATCCCCTCTTTTCTGTTTATCTCATTCTTGCTTCTAGAAAATAGAAAGAAAAGCCCGGCTGTAATAATTGAAAAAGCAATTCCTAAAACATATTGAGGAATATTAAATACTCTAAAAGGACAGATAATGGCAGCCATTCCCAATACTAATCCTGCGTCTATTACAACAGAACCCAATACGCTTCCTATTATCATCTCCTTATATCCTAATCTGGTTGACTCAATGGCAAATACCAATTCAGGCAAAGATGTTCCTATAGCTACTATTAGTAGTCCAATGATAAATATTGAAATTGGAGTCAGAGCGGCAATATTCATTGCGGCAAAAACTACTCCATTGCTTCCTATTAAAAGAATAGCTATTCCGAATAGGAATAAGGCAAAATATTTAAAGAAATCAAAAATCTTTTTTCTAAAATTAGTTTTGTAATGATTATATACTTTGGAAAATTTCCTTTGATGCTTTACTAATTCCTGGAAGTAGAATATAAGGGCCAATATTAAAATGATTCCATCAGTTCTGGAAAAGTATCCATCTATCAAAAGTAATATTGGTAAGAATAGATATAATACAGCAAAAGCAGACGATCTCTTTATTATATTACTCTTGAATCTCAATTTCCCGGCCATTATGGTTCCTACCCCTATTACCAAGGTAAGATATATAACTCCAGCCCCTATTACATTTCCAATAGATAATTGGGGGACTTTTTTAATGCTTGAATTAATGGCGATAAACAACTCTGGAAGAGTTGATGCGGAAGACATGATAAAAGAGGCAACAATGAATTCCCTCCATTTTAAGATTCTGGATATATTAGACAATGCCTTCACTATCCAGCTACCAGCCTTAGCCATTATAAAAAACGAGATAATGAAAACAAAAATAGACAACAATATCATATATGTCTATTATACGATATTTAACTATCAAAAGTGAAGCGCGGGTACCCTTCCTCCTTAGAAGAGTACCCGCCTATGGTTTTCCGGCTTGCGCCGGGTCAAAGATCAACCTCCCTCGGTGTACACAAGATCCCCGTCCACGAATTCCACTTCGTAGACCCAGCTACACTGCTGGGCGTTAACGAAGTAGACATAGACGTAGATCTTGAACACCTCTGCTTCAGGTCTAGGGAAGAAGAGTTTGCACCCCTCTTCTCTCCCTTCATCGTTCAGGGATCCGGACACGAGTGTCCAGACCTGTAACGACTCAACCTGAAGTGTGTTGTCTCCTATTCCGTAGGACCTCGGAACACGAACACAGATCTGTTCTGTCCGAGAATCGTAGGTGATGGAGACATCGTCTACGTCTTCAACGAGACAACCTGCCAGAAGCAGAACTGCTGCAACCAGCAGACCCACCGCCAGAATCGCTTTCTTCATGTAGGACCTCCCAGCCGGCTAAGGTACTTCTTCGACGAACGTCGCCGTATCGCCGGTGATCGTATACCGGGCAACCGCGGTATTCGCCGTCCCCTCGTTGTCCCATACCGTGATAAGTATGGGACCCTCGCAGATCATGATCCCACACTCATCGTGAGGAACAGAGAAGCAAGTGGTGAGTCCACTGCTTCCGTCGAACGTCCCAAGGTTTGGGACGTTTACCTCCATCCTAACGATGGTCGCATCCCCACACGCATCCGTATCGTGCGAACCACTCGCATCGACACAGATAGTCTGGGAACAGCCATCGTACGTCAGGACGGCCACCACCTCCGGCGGCGTATCCTGACATGGAAGAGGACAGTCAGGGCATGGGATGACGGTTTCCTCAAACCATCCCATGCACCCCCCGATCAGGACGGCAAACAGCGCCACCCCGACTGCCAGCAACGTCATTCTTGCCGTGTCGATCATCTTCATCTCCTTTGCCTCCTTCTTCCGACGATTTCAGTTTATATTCTATCAGAAATACCTATCTATGTCAATGTTTGACATGAAGATGATTTGATGATATGATACTAATTAGCGAAGGGGTGATCGAAATGAAAAAGCTGCTAATAGCAGCGTTGTTGGTGGCGTTCGTAGCACTCTCTGGGAGTGCGAGCGAACTGAGCATCATCGCCGAAGGAAGTTTGCTATTCGGTGATGAGTCTGCATTCGGCGCTCTCGTAGGAGTTGCCAAAATCGCAGACAACATCGGAGTTGCTGGCTCGGCAGTATCTTTGGGCCTGCCGGACTGGGATGTGGTCGCCTGCGCATTCGGAGGCGGATACTGTTGGTACTCTGGCTTCGTGGGAGGAGGAGTAATCCTTCCATCCCTTGAAGGCGGATTCGCCACAATCCTGGCCTGGAACGAAAAGTTCTATGGCTCCGGGCTGTTATTCCAGAAGAACTTCACCGATTTCTATGTCCGCGTGAACGCGGATGGACTAATCGGTGAAAACATAGCTCTTCAGGGGAGGATTGAGGCAACATCCAATGCTTCGTTCTCCTCTACGATGAGCTGGGATGGCGGTTTCTTCCTGCGCTCAACCGCGCTATGGAGCAAACTGCCAGCATGTTTGTGGTTCGGTATCGGGGGAGAGATTGGCTGGCGCGAATGCCCTGGCCAAACCTCTCATGTCGAGAAAGGGATCCGTCCGGGAGTCCGGGTGGACCTCGGATGCACAAGATTCGACTTCCGAGTCTTTCTTGTCCGGTCCAACGACGGATCGAAAGCATGGGGAGTGGAAATCGCACTCCTCAGCAAAACCTTCTCTGAGAAAGCACCTTCTGGGGATGCGCACTGAGTGCGCATCCCCATAACCCTTTTAACAAATCTTAATTGTTTTGTTTCTGCTTTTTCTTCCTTTAACTATTACTAATTTCTCTTTTGGAATTTTTAAATGTAAAGATAATAATTCAATCATTCTTTCATTGGCTTTCCCTTGTTCTGCTTTTTCTTTAACAAAAACAGAAAAACAATTCTCTTTTTCTTCTTTCACTTCTTCTTTTTTTGATTCTGTAAACGCTTTTACTTTAAGAAACATTTTTTGCAATTAAAAATCTTGTTTTTTTAAACTGATCTTTTTTAAATTCATATTCTAATTTCTTTTTCTCCAAAATCATTTTAATCTTTTCTTTTTGCATGGGATCAAATTCTAAAAAAAGAATTCCATTTGGATTTAAATGTTTTTTTACATCTTTTAATAATTTTTCAATAAAAAGCATCCCATCTTCTCCGGCAAAAAGAGCCAAATGAGGATCTTTCTTAATAACTTGCGGATCAACCTCCCCTATCCTATCCAATGCCACATACGGAGGATTGGCAAGAATGAAATCATATTTGGATGATATTTTAGAAAAAACATCGGAATGAATTATTGTAAATCTTTGATTCACAATATTATTCAATTTGATGTTCTTTTTAATCTGTCTTAAAGAATCTTTTGAAATATCTGAAAAATCTACGAATGACCTGGTGTTTTTTAATATTGCTATCCCAATGCAACCGGAACCAGAAAAAATATCCAAAACCTTTAATGGTCTTGGTATTTTTTGCATCATTGCTATTGCTTTTTTAGTCCAAAACTCTGTTTCCAAACGTGGCTCCAATACTTTAAAAGATTTATCAATCTTACAGTTTAAAAACTTTATCATATTTTATTGGAAAGTATTGAAGAAATGCTTTTTGGTTTTTCTCTTTGTTCAATAAATGATTCATATGAAGGTCTTGAGATAGAATAGAACAAACCGATAGGAATCTTGTTAGCTTCTTTTCCATAATCCCATTCTCTGGCTTTCTCCCATGCTTTATCAAAATTCTTTGAATCATGATTTACGCTTTCCAATTC
>Ga0268276_1002926_pt1 | contig 13871 bp, 13 predicted proteins | sample saktaG_4_FD_190145 | JGI IMG/M metagenome (GOLD analysis project Ga0268276, IMG submission 190145) | Saline water microbial communities from Sakinaw Lake, British Columbia, Canada - sak_2010_1_5_45m | ecosystem: Environmental > Aquatic > Non-marine Saline and Alkaline > Saline ...
CCTCCCAAGCCGACGGCACCCATCAAAACGCCGGCCCGGCCGGCCGCGGCGCCAACGCCCCAGGCCCCCGTCAGACCGACTCCTCCCCCGCCGGCGCCACCGAAGCCGACGACGCCGCCCCCCGCGCCGCCCAAGCCGCGGCATATAGTCGAACTCCGGGAGGGCTGGCTGTTCAAGGATGCCGCCGAGGCGATGAAGATCAGACCCAAGGATCTTTTAGCCAAGCTCGCCGCCAAAGGCTTCAAGGCCGACCTCGAAGAATTCATCGACGCCGAGCTCGCCGCGGTCATCACCAAGGTCACGAGCTTCGACGCCGAGTTCATCACTCTCGACCTGGCCATGCGCCGGATAGCCGAGGGCCGGACGGCCGAGCTTGCTCCGCGATCGCCCGTCGTCACCATCATGGGCCACGTCAACCATGGCAAGACGACCCTCCTCGACGCCATCCGCTCCTCGAACCTCGTCGACAAAGAGTCCGGCGGTATCACCCAGCACATCGGCGCCTACCGCGTCGCCACCAGGAACCACACCATCACCTTTATCGACACGCCGGGTCACGAGGCCTTCACCCAGCTCAGGGCCCGCGGCGCAAAGGCCACGGACATCGTCGTCCTGGTCGTCGCGGCCGACGACGGGGTCATGCCCCAGACGAAAGAGGCCATCGACCACGCCAAAGCGGCCAATGTGCCGATCATCGTGGCCATCAACAAGGTCGACAAGCCCGAGGCCAACGTCGACCGCGTCAAGCAGCAGCTATCGAAAGAGAACGTCCTCGTCGAGGACTGGGGCGGGAAGACGATCAGCGTCGAGGTCTCGGCCCGGGAGAAGAAGAACGTCGGCGAACTGCTCGAGATGATCCTCCTCCTCAGCGACATCCTCGAGATCAAGGCCAACCCCAAAGTGCCCGCCCAGGGCGTCGTCCTCGAGGCCCGCCTCGACAGCCAGAAAGGGCCCGTCGCCACCGTTATCATCCAGCAGGGCACCCTCCAACAGGGTCAAGCCTTCGTTTCGGGCCTGGCCATGGGCAAGGTCCGGGCCATGTTCGATGAGCACGGCAAGGCCCTCAAGAGCGCCGGGCCGTCCATGCCCGTCGAGATCATGGGCTTTTCGGAAGTCCCCGTCGCCGGCGATTTCTTCCAGGTCATGGACGATCCCACGGCAGCCAAACATGTCGTCACGTTCAGGAGATCCCGGGTCAAGGGGAAGGAATCCCCCCGCGACAGCGGCGCCACCCTCGACGAGATGTTCAAGAAGATCGAAGGCGGCCAGGCCAAAGAACTAGCCCTCGTCCTGAAGGCCGACGTCCAGGGTTTGATCGAGGTCCTGTCGGAAATCATCTTGCCCCTCGGCACGGACAAGGTCAAGATCAAGATCATCCACGCCGCCACCGGCGCCGTCTCCGAAGCCGACGTCCTCCTGGCCTCGGCGTCCAAGGCCATCGTTATCGGCTATAACGTCAAACCCAACCCCGCGATCCTCGCCCTGGCCAAAAAAGAAGGCGTCGAGATCAGGACGTACAAGATCATCTATCAGCTCACGGACGATATCAAGAAAGCCGTCATAGGCCTTCTCGACCCGATCATCAAAGAGACCTTCCAGGGACGGGCCGAGGTCCGGAAGGTCTTCCAGATCCCCAAGATCGGGACGATCGCCGGCTGCTATGTCCAGGACGGACGGATCACGCGCAACGCCGAGGCCCGCGTGCTCCGCGGCCGCGAGGTCATCCACCAGGGAAGGATCTCTTCCCTCAAGCATCTCAAAGAGAACGTCACCGAGGTCAAGAATGACTACGAGTGTGGCATCGGCGTCGGCGGCTTCAGCGATTTCCAGACGGGTGACACGATCGAGGCCTTCATCCGGGAAAAGGTCAAGGCCACTTAGCGGCGCGGGAGGGTTCCGATGGTCATCGGTGTCCTAAAGCTTGATCTTTTTTTCCCCTATGCCCATTCCCTCAAGGACAAGCGGCGCATCCTCCGTGGCTTCAAGGACAGGGTCCGAAGGCGCTACAACGTCTCCCTGGCCGAGGTCGACTTCCAGGACAAGTGGCAGCGGGCCTTGCTCGGGATCGTCAGCCTCAACAGCCAGCAGACGATCGTCGAGGAGGTCCTCGGCCACATCCTGGCCGACGCCCTGAACCTCCAGGAGGCGGAAGTCGCCGGCCAGGAGATCCGCTATGTCTGAAAAGGGTATCCGGCCGCGCCGTGTGGCCGAGCTCGTCCAAGCGGAGCTCAGCCGCTTCCTCATCTCCGAATTCCAGGATCCCTCTTCGGGGCTCCTGACCGTCACCCGGGTGGAGATGACCCCGGACCTCCGTTCGGCCAAGGTCACTCTCAGCGTTTTCGGAACGGCCGATCCCCAAGCCCTCCTCGGGCGCATCGAGAAGAGCAAAGGACGCATCCGGCGGACGCTTGCCTCCCGGGTCAGGTTGAAGTATAATCCCGAATTATTTTTCGCCTTGGATCCGGGCCCCGAGCATCATGAGCGGATCGACAGGCTGATCGAAGAGACGAAGAAGAATGCCCACTGATCCCAGAGAACAGATCGCGGCCAGGATCAAGGCATCCCGGACGATCGCCGTGACCTCCCACTTGCGGCCGGACGGCGATTCCCTCTCGACGGCCATGGCCCTCTGTCTGATGGGCGGCCTCCTGGACAAGGATGTCACCATCGTCAACCATGACCCGACACCCTTGCCCTTCTCGGCTTTCCCCGAGCTCGCCGGAATCCGCATCGGCCAGATCCGGGCGGCGGACTTCGATACGGTCATCCTTCTCGAGTGCGCCGACGTCTCCCGCTCCGGACAGGAAGGCCTGGCCGGAGCTTACAAGATCAACATCGACCACCACTATTCGAACACGCCCTATGCCAACATCAACTGGATCGACCCCGAGGCCCCGGCCGTCGGGGAGATGGTCTTCGACCTCAGCCGTTTCCTCGGCATCACCTTGACGCCCGAGATCGCGGAGCACCTCTACTGCGCCATCGTTTCCGACACCGGCTCGTTCCAATTCTCCAACACGACGTCCCGCGCCCTCGCGGCCGCGACCGAGCTCGCGCGTCTCGGCGCCAAGCCCGTCCACGTCACGGAGAAACTCTACAACAACAACCGGCCGGAAAAGATCCAGCTCCTCGGCCGCGTCCTCTCCACCCTGACCATGAATGGCCGGGGCACGATCGCTGTCATCAGCATGTTCCTGCGCGATACCGAGTCCCTCCACCTCAAGGAGGTCGACACGGAGGATATGACGACCCTGGCCCGGACCATCAAGGGCGTCGAAATGGTCATGTTCTTCAAAGAGATGGGCCATGAGACCTTCCGGGTCAGCCTGAGGTCGAAGGGCAGCGCCAACGCGGCCCGCGTGGCCGAACATTTCGGCGGCGGAGGGCACATCCACGCCTCCGGTTTCACCATCCACGGCCCTTATGAACGCCTCATCCGGGAGGTCCCGGCGATCGTCGAAACGCTCCTCAACGGGGCGTCGGACTGAAGGCGCCGGACGACCCGGAATGCCCTACGATGGTCTTCTCGTCATCGACAAGCCCACCGGACCCACCTCGCACGACGTCGTGGACAGGCTCCGCCGGATCCTGGGGGTGCGGCGGGTCGGCCACGGCGGAACTCTCGACCCGGACGCCACGGGCGTCCTCCTTGTCGCCGTCGGCCAGGCGACACGGTTTTTCCCCTACCTTTCCAAGGAAGACAAGGTCTACGAAGGCGTAATCCGGCTCGGTTTCGCGACGGAAACCTATGACGCCTCCGGGCGGCCGTCCACGGAGGAATCGCACGACTTCCCCGACCGCGAAGACCTGGTCGAGGCCATGAAACGCTTCGAGGGGACGATCCGTCAGACGCCGCCGTCCTATTCGGCCAAAAAGATCGGCGGAAAGCCGGTATACAAAATGGCCCGGGCCCACCAGGAAATCACCCTAAAAGCCTCCGTCGTGAGGGTGGAGTGGTTCAGGCTTGGCGATTACCGGCCGCCTCTCGTCGTCTTCGAAGCGAAATGTTCGTCCGGGACTTACGTCAGGTCCCTCGCCCACGACCTCGGTCAACGCCTGGGCTGCGGCGCCCATCTCGACGCCCTCAGGCGGACGTCCGTAGGCCCTTACGCCTTGGCCGACGCGGTGTCCCTCGCCGCGTTGGAAGAACCGGGAGGGAAAGACCGAGCCGCTGTGCTCATCCTGCCTCTCGAGAGGCTCCTCCCCGGGGTGCCCGCGGTGGTCGTCGGGCCGGCGGCCGAAACGCGCATCCGCAACGGAGCCGCCCTCGGCCCGGAACATCTCGGCCTTCCCTCCTCGAGCGCTCCCCCCTTCCCCCGGGCGGCATGCGTCCTAAGGCTGTTCGGGGAGTCGGGAAAACTCCTGGCCCTGGCCCGGCCTTCCCCTGATGGGGAACGTGTCCATCCCTTCCTCGTCATCGCTTGAGGCCTTTTTCCACAAAATCTTGAATTTTGAGCGGGGGTAATGTATTGTATGGAAGTTATGCGCCTGAATAAGAACCAGATCGAGCATCTCGGATCGTTGATCCTGCGCAACCTGGCCAAGGAAGGCAAGATCATCTTCGAGGACAAGTCCCGTCTGATCGAAGATGTGACCAATCTCCTCATCGAAGAGTTCCAGAAGGAGGAACACCTCGACCAGGAGGTCCGCGAACTGCTCAGCAAGCACATCGAGAAGATCCGCAAGGATAACATCGAATACCAGCAGATGTTCAAGATGATCAAGACCAAGCTGGCCCGGGAAAAAGGGATCGTCCTGTGAGCAACAGACTGTCCCGGGAAAAGATCAACTACCTGTCCCGGCAGGTCCTCACATTCCTCGAGAAGATCGATCAAGTCGATTTCCTGGACGACCCGAACGAGGTCCGCCTGGTCATCGTCAGATCCATCGAAGAAGAAATGAAACTCTACGAGTCCCTCGACAGGAAGGCCATCGACAAGATCAAGTCCCAGAAAAAGGCCATCGACGAGGGCACCCGGGAGTACGAGATCCTCTACCGGAAGTACTACAACGACGAGCTGGCCAAGCTCGGCAAGCTCAGCAACTGATTCCCGTCGGGTGTCGGGGCGCGAGCTTGGGGACATGTACCTCCGGTACGTGTCCCCGTTCTTATTAAGAAATTTCCCCTCCGCTACGGGGGCTATACATGCCCCCCATAATTGCCCTGGAATCGTCTGCAACGGGGGGGGAGAGAATAGAAAAGAAAAAAAGGGCCAGAGAGTCCGCTCTCTGGCCCTTTCGGACGCTCGTTGACGGTTCGGCTTAGAACAGGAACCGGAAGCCGAGCCCTGACTTGTAGTTGTGGTTGAAGGACCGGAAGAGGGGCGCGCGGAACTCGAAGAACACCTGGCCCTTGCTCGTCCACTTGTCGAAGACGTCGAATCCGGTCTGGGCGACGAGGTCGAGACCGGCCTTGTGGTTCTCGTCCACCGGCTGGGTGGCCGTGCTGAAGCCGACACCGGTGCCGATGAAGAATTTCTGGAAGTGGCCGTTGACCAGGGCCTCGGCGGTGAATACGAAGCGCCACGGCGAGCCGGCCAACGGGATGCCCCCGCCGGCGCCCAGCGTGAAGCTCCACTGGTCGGGGGTGATCCAGGCCAACAGTCCGGCGCGCAGGAAGCCGTAGAGGGCCGTGCTCCCGCCGTAGAGGCCGGGGCCGCCGGCGACCGTCCAGAAGAGCTTCTTCTGGGTCACCTCGAAAGTCAGGCGGCAGGGGTCGGAAGCCGGCGACTGGGCGCCGTCGTTGTCGAAGACCGTGACGTTGATCGTGTATGTCCCGGCCTTGTTGAAGACCTTTTCCCACATCCAGGGTTTCCGCGTCGTGACGCAGGTGTCGATGACGTTGCCCTGGGCGTCCAGGAGCTCGAAGACGATCTTGGCGATCTGCCCGTCGGGATCACTCGAGCCGGAAGCGTCGAAGGTGATGGGCCGGCCGACATAATCCTCGCACGGCAGGCATGATGTCCAAAGCTTGCAGGTCGGCGGGAAGTTGATGGACACCTTCCCGGCGCAGGGGTTGGTCGTTGCGATCCCTTCCATGTTGACGGCCGAGCCCTTGAAGGAATATTCGCCTGGTTTGTCGAACTTCGTCTGCCACTTGGGCGATTGGGGCGTCAGCTCCTGGGTGGCCAGCTTCTGGCCCTGGGCGTTCATGACCTCGACGCTCATCGTCTTGGCGTTCTGCGTCCCACTCATGTCGACGGTGATCGGGTCGTTGACGTTGGCCCGTTCCGGGCTGACGATGAGGCTGCAGACGGCCGGCGGGATGACGTCCTCGACGTTCTTCCCGAGGGCGATGTTGCCGCATCCCTTGGGGACGACGAAGTCATAGATCTTCCAGTCCTTCTCGACCTTGATGATGAAGACCGGAAGGGCGTCCTTGCCCGCCCACTCGACGTTCCGTGCGACCTTGACCGTGGCGTGGGATTTGAAGAGCATCCACGGGAGTGTCTCACCGACGGGCAGGGTCGTATCGACCCATTCGGCCGTCTTCATCTGGTTCATGAAGGGCGCATAGAGCTCGCCGTTGCCCGCCATATCGAAACCCGTCTTGATATCGGCGGCATAGCGATCGAAAAGGCCCTTCATGACCTCCGGGGTCGGGACCTGACCCTTGACCTCGACGAAGGTATAAAGTCCTATCCTTTTGAGCTTCGTCGTCTGGGCGAAAGATATCGCCGTGAACGCGACGAGCGCCATTACGACGAAAAGTACGACAGATTTGCGCAATTTCATCAATATCCTCCTTTGGTTTTAGCAAGAAAACATAAGTTCTATGGAGATTTATAGTAAATCCGGGCCCATTTGTCAAGGAATTTAAGCCCCGCCGAATCCCCGGTCTGAAAACCGGGATCTGTTCAGGGCTCATACTGAGCATCGCGAATGTATCAGCCCCGCCGGCCGGCCGCCAAGAAGGTCCTGACGATTCGGCGGATGAGCCCGGAGTCCCGAGGCGGCTGACGGAGGGCCTCGAGGAGGAAACCCCGGCCTTTGAAGCCGCGATCGACCAGGTCCCGGAGGAACCGTAGGCCTGTCGGGATGTCCACCTCGGGATGGCTCTGTAAGCCCCAGACCGGCTTGCCCTGGAGCCGGAAGGCCTGGACCGGACAAGTGTCGGTCGAGGCGAGGATCTCGAAGGGGGCAGGCAGGTCCCGGACCTCGTCGTAATGGACGGAAAACGTGTCGAACGTCCCGGCCGGGCCCAGGAGCTCGTTATCTTTATCCACTCGGATCGGTACCCAACCGATCTCGGGCTGCAAGCAGCGCCGCACATGCGGCTCGCCGGCGAGGGCGAAGGCGAGGAGCTGGTGCCCCCAGCAGCTGCCCAGAACCGCAACGTCCGCGGCGATCGCCTCTCTGACGAACCCGGCCTCGACGTCAACCCAGGAGTCGCGTTCGAGGATGGAGGCCTCGGAGCCCGTCAGGATGAAATGGGAGTAGGCCGCCGGGTCGGGGAAGCAGCCGTCCCTGGCGACGAAGGCGTCCCAAGGAACGGTGAGATGCCGGCTCCAGTGTTCGACGGGCCGGTAGACTCCCGGGTCGATGGAATTGTCGATGATGGCAACGGCGGCCGGGGCCCCGGGCTTTACCCGGGGGTCCACGCCCGCCGCACTCGCCCGTGAATAGAAAGCACGGGCGAGTGGCGAGCCGAACGCTCGTCCCTTGGCTATCTCCGCCCGCTTTTCGTCCGACATGTATCGCTCCGGCGTTATATTATATAGGACCAGTCGCCAAAGACAAGGCGGACACAAATTTGCCGATCGAACGCGAACTTGTCGCCTCCCCCCGAAATCTGCTATAATTCATTTCCAAAAAATAGGAGAGCGACCGTGACATCCGTAAATGAAGATACCGAACTCACCGTCACCACACCCGACGAGCCCGGCATCTTTGGGCGCGTCCTGGGGACCCTGGCTAACGCCGGCATCAACGTCAAGGCACTCTATGTCTACTCGGAGACCGACCACGGCCACTTCCACCTCGTCACCTCGGACGCCAAGAAGGCCGAAACGCCCCCACGGAACCTGGGCTACAAGGTCAAGTCCAAGAAGGTCCTCACGGTCCTCGTCACCGACAGGATCGGCGCCGGCGCCGAGATCGGCGCGCTCCTCGGCAACGCGGTCATCGCCATCCAATACTCCTATGGTTCGTCCGCGGGAGAAGGCAAGACCCTCCTCGTGTTCCACACGAGCAACAACCGTAAGGCCTTCGACACTTTGAAATAGGCACCTCCTGATTTTCGTTGACAAACCGGGGGAGATGCCATAAAATAGCTGTCTTAGAGTTGTATCAAGGAGGCGAATATGTCTAAAGCTGAGCCTAACGTCGTCCCGTTGTGCGACGTTCTCCTCGTCCTTCTCATCATCTTCATGGTCATCACGCCTCTCGTTCAAAAAGGCATAGATGTCAAATTGCCCGAAACACAGTCCGATTCCACTTCCGCCGGCCAGCCCACGGGCCTCATCGTTTTGACGCTGAAAGCGAACAACGCCGCGGAGATCAACGGCATCAGCTACGAATTGCCGGGCCTTCTCGAAGAGCTCCGGCGCCTCTATAGCGCGCGCCAGGACAAGACGATCTTCATCCGCGCCTTGGCCAAGCTCCCCTTCTCCAAAGTCATGGAAGTCATCGACATCGCGCGCGGCGCCGGGATCGAGACCCTGGCCCTGATCCCCGAGTACATCGAAGATTAATTCCTATCGGCCCCGGATAGGGCCGATCACGTCCCGCGATATCACCAGCCTCTGGATTTCGTTCGTCCCCTCGTAGATCTGAAGCAACTTCGCGTCCCGGACCAGCTTCTCGATGGGGTAGTCTTTCATGTATCCGTAGCCGCCGTAGATCTGAAGGGCTTCCATGGCATTCTTCATGCCTACGTCCGAACCCAGGCACTTGGCCATGGCCGACTCCTTGCCGTTGGGCTTGCCCCGGTCCATGAGCCAGGCGGCCCGCCAGACGACGAGGCGCGCCGCTTCGACCTCCATGGCCATCTGGGCGATCTTGAAGGCCGTCACCTGGAAAGTGGCGATGGGCTTGCCGAATTGGATCCGCGTCTTCGAATACTCGATGGCGTATTCGAGGGCCGCCCGGGCGATCCCGACACCCGCCGCCCCGACGGCGGCGCGGGTCTTGTCGAACGTCCTCATGGCCACGATGAACCCCAGGCCCTCCCGCCCGATCAGGTGGTCGGCCGGGACGCGGACGTCCTCGAAAAAAATCTCGGTCGTGTTCGAAGCCCGGTGCCCGAACTTGTCCTCGACCTTGCCGACGGAAACCCCCGGTGTATCCCGGGGGACGGCGAAAACACTCAGGCCGCGCGGCCCCTTTTCCGGGGCCGAGTTGGCGAAAACGACGTAAAGGCTGGCCACTCCGCCGTTCGTGATGAAGCACTTCGATCCGTTGATGACGTAGTGGTCGCCATCCTTGCGGGCCGTGGTTTTGATGGCCGACGTGTCCGACCCCGCCTCCCGCTCGGTCAGACAGTATGAGGCGAAATTCATCTGCTTGACGAAGGGCGTGAAAAACTTCTTTTTCTGCTCTTCCGTGCCGAAGAGAAGGATGGGCGTGAAGGCCAGGGAGTTGGCCATCATGGTCGTGTACATCCCGGCGCAGCCCCAGGCGAGTTCCTCGCTGACGATGGCCGTATCGAGGTCGTTGAGCGCACCGCCGCCGTAATCCGCCGGGACCGTGCAGGTCAGGAAGCCGACCTCGAAGGCCTTGCGCATCACATCCTCCGGGAAAGCGTGGCCCTGGTCGTAAGCGGCCGCCTTGGGACGCATCTCTTTCGCGGCGAACTCACGGGCCATCTCCTGAAGGGCCAACTGGTCTTCGGTCAGTTCGAATTCAATCACGGCTCATCCTCCCAAACTTGAGTGAATCTATGGATTTTCTTAGAAAAAATCATTGAAAGTCTACCGGATTCATGGAGTCGTGTCAATTTCAGGCGGACAGCCGAAATCGCGGGTATGAAGCGAGATGGAATTCCGGGACATGAACTCAATCTCTTGATTGAGTATCGTGTCCCGGAGAATTCCTGCACCAGGATGTCCCGGGCTGCGATTTCAGGCGGCCGGTCTGAAGACGATGTCGTCCCTCCGGATGAGGAACACGGGGTCCTCGATGCCGAAGACGGCCCGGACGATGTCCTGGGCGCGGAACCCCTTCGAGGGAGAAACGGGCAGATTGAGAGTGAGGCGCCGGCTCGAGATCCGGAAATCCACCGCCGCCCCGGCGGGCAGCGAACTCTTGAATCGGCCGAGCGCGGCCCTGAGAACAGGGCCGGTCAGGGTTGGTGGCCCGTCCCCCTCCCCCATCCGGGACTTGGCTTCCCAAGCGCGGCCGACGTCCTCATTTTTCCAATCGAGAGAATAGACCGACCGGTCCATCGCGTTGTGGAGCGACGGCGAGCCGGCCTCGATCCGTTCAAAGCCCGAGAACCTGATCCCCGGAGGAAGGCTCTTGTTGACCCGGGCGAGGAACTCCGCCTCTTCGATCCGGCGGGACGAACGGAACTCGAGGACCTCCCGGCGGGCCTCCATGCCCAAGGGAAGCGCCGGGCCATAGGACAGGTCCATTTTCGGGTGGAATCCCTCGGTTTTCCGGACTTCGATCCCCGCTCTGCGGAAGCTCCTCTGGACGACGTGGATGAGGTCAATATGGGAGAGGTATCGGGCTTTTCCCCGCTTGGAGTAGATGGCCCGGTAGCGCACGATTTCATCCCCGGGCTCTCCAGCCGGGGCGGCCGGACCGGGAAGAGGGCCGACCTTCACGGCGCGGGGCAGCTTCTTCCAAGCCCGGGTATCGCACCCCCCGCACTCCCCGCAGGCCCTCTCCAGACACGAGGGGGACGGCTCTCCCTTGAGGGCGAGCTCGAGCTCCCGGGCCAGATGGCTTTTCCGAAGGCCGGAGTGGAGGTGGTCCCAAGGAAGCGCCGCGTCACGGGGAAGGGGGTTCAAGTAGTCCCGCAGATCGACGCCCTGGACCTCGAAGGCCTCCTTCCAGGCCGCCGTGTCGAGCTTGTCGTCCCAACCGTCAAACCGGGCTCCCCTTTTCCATGCTTCGAGGAGGACGCGGCCGAGCCTCCTGTCGCCACGCGCGAAAACGGCCTCGAGGACGGACGTCGGCACCGAATGGGACTTGAATTCGACGCTCTTGTGCCGGCGGAGCTCGGAACGGACATACGCCTGTTTCTCGAAGAGGACCGCTTCGTCATCCATGCCCACCCATTGAAAGGGCGTATGCGGCTTGGGGATGAAGGAGGCCAGGCTGACGTGGATCCGGGGGGTTGACCCGAGGATCGACCGCCCGAGCGCGAGGCTGTCCCGGACGAGGTCGACGATCCCGGCGAGGTCCTCCTCCGTCTCCGTGGGCAGCCCGACCATGAAGTAGAACTTGACCAGCTTCCAGCCGCCCTCGAAGGCGAAGGTCAGGGCATCCCGGATCTCCCGGCCGTCGAGCTTCTTGTTGATCACGGCGCGCAGGCGCTCGGTCCCCGCCTCCGGGACCAGGGTGAAACCGGTTTTGCGGACCTTGAGGATGTTCTCCACGAGGTCGCGCGTCAGTTTCCCCGGACGGAGCGAGGAAAGGGACAGGGAGATTTTTTCCCGCGAGAACTCGTCCATGAGACAGCGGACCGTCTCCTCGAGGTGGGGATGGTCTCCGATCGAGAGGGCCGAGAGAGATGCGTCCTCGTAGCCGGTTTGACGAAGGCTGCGGATGGTCGTCTTGTGGATGAAAGCCGGGTCCTTGGGCCGGTGCGGGAAGTAGAGGCTCGAGGCCTGGCAGAACCGGCAGTTCTGGGGGCAGCCCCGGGCGGCCTCGACGGCCACACGGTCGAAGACGACCCGAAGACTGGGGACGATGATCTTCTCCGGAAAAAACGACCTGGCGAAACTCCAGAGCAGCCGCTTCCTGACGACGGCGGGGGCGTCGCCGACCGGCCGTGGGACGACGAGCGGCGAACCCTCCACCGCCTCGGGCCGGTAGAGGGAAGGGACGTAGACGCCGTCCATGCGGGCCAGTTCGCCCAGCATCGCCCGGCGCGGCACCCTCCGCCGCCGCAGGTCCACCACGGCCCGGACGATCTCCGGAAAGCCCTCCTCGCCGTCCCCGAGGAAGACGAGGTCGAAGAAATCCGCCACCGGTTCGGGATTGAAGGCCGCCGGCCCTCCGGCGATGACCAGGGGGTCCGCCTCGGCCCGTTCCGCCGACATCAGGGGGATCCCGCCGAGGTCGAGGATGGTCAGGACGTTGGAAAAGTTGAGCTCGTAGAGAAGGGAGAACCCGACGATGTCGAATTCGCTGAGCGGGATGCCGTTTTCGAGGGAGGTCAACCGGATGCCGGCCGCGCGCAGCTCCCGCTCGAAATCCGGCCAGGGGGCGAACACCCGCTCGGCCAGAACCTCCCTGTCCTTGTTGAGCAGGGCGTAGAGGATCTTCTGCCCGAGATAGGACATGCCGATCTCGTAGACGTCGGGAAAGGCCAGGGCCACCTTGGTCCGGACGCGGCCGGGGTTCTTCCGGATCTCGTTCCATTCGCCGCCGACGTATCGGCCCGGCTTTTCGACGCGGGGCAGGATGGAGGCGAGCGCGTCTCGTTCAGACATTGGCGAAGCGTCTCATCTTGACGTTCAGGATGAGGCCGCAGGCGATGAAGTTCGTGAGGAGAGACGACCCGCCGTAACTGATGAACGGCAAGGTGATGCCCACGACCGGGAAAAGACCGATGATCATCAGGATGTTGACGAGGAACTGGAAGGCGATGAGAAGAGCGGCCGTGAAAATGATGTAGACGCCGGCCCTGTCGCGCGCCTTGGAGACGGACAGGAACATCCGGGCGAGCACGAAGAAATAGAGGACGATGACCGCGAGGACACCCATGAAGCCGGCCTCCTCTCCGATGACGGAGAAGATGAAATCCGTGTGCCGGGCCGGGAGGAAACGGAGCTGGCTCTGCGAGCCCTTCATGAAACCCTTCCCGGAGAGGCCGCCCGCGCCGATGGCGATCTTGGACTGGATGACCTGATAGCCCGACCCCCTCGGGTCATGGAGGGGGTTGACAAGGGTCGTCAGGCGGTTTTTCTGGTAGTCCCTGAGCCCGAAATTCCAGCCGCCGAGGCCGACGACGATGGCCGCGAGGAGGAAAAGGAGGACCGTTTTCCTGCGCAGGCCGGCCAGGATGAACGCTCCGCCGATGATGGCCAGGAAAGTCATGGCCGTCCCGAGATCCGGCTGGAGGATGATGAGGAGGAGGGGCACCCCGGCCAGCACGAGGGCGAAGAGCGTGTGCCGGGTCGTCAGGTAGGCGCTCTTGTAACCGGCGAAAAGCCGGGCGAAGAGAAGGATCATGACGATCTTGGCCAGCTCCGAGGGCTGGAATTGCATGAGGCCGAGCGTGAGCCAGCTTTTCGTTCCGGCGACGAACCTGGCGAAGACGAGGGTCGCGGCGAGAAGGGCCACCGTCAGGCCGTAGAAGTAGATCGAAAGCGAGACGAAGAACTTATAATCGATGGCCAGGACGAGGGCGAGGGCGAGGAGCGAGACGCCGATCCAGGCGAGTTGTCTGACGTAGTAGTTCCCGGCGAGGAGATGGGAGGAGCTGTAGATGAAGAAGACGCCGATGAGAGAATGCAGGAGGACGAGCCCCAGCAGGACCCAGTCCACCTCCCGGATGAGCCGCCTGTCGATCATCATTTCTTTTGGATGTCCTTGAACAATTCGAAGATCCGGCCGGCCACCGGGGCCGCCGTCGCCCCTCCTCCCCCGCCGTATTCGACCAGGACGGTCACGACGATCCGGGGGTTGTCGCGCGGGGCGAATCCCGAGAACCAGGAATGCGTCTTGATCTCCCGGCCGGCCAGGGATAGCCGTTC
>Ga0268276_1002929_pt1 | contig 13841 bp, 9 predicted proteins | sample saktaG_4_FD_190145 | JGI IMG/M metagenome (GOLD analysis project Ga0268276, IMG submission 190145) | Saline water microbial communities from Sakinaw Lake, British Columbia, Canada - sak_2010_1_5_45m | ecosystem: Environmental > Aquatic > Non-marine Saline and Alkaline > Saline ...
CACGATAATCTCAATGTGCTTGTCATTGATCTTGACCCCCTGCAGGCGGTACACCTCCTGCACCTCGTCGACCAGGTAACTCGCCAGCTCCTTTTCACCCTTGATGTCCAGGATATCGTGAGGGTTGCTGGATCCATCCATCAGGGCCTGACCTGCTACGACCCGGTCACCCTCCTGGACACTGATATACCGCCCCCTGGCGATCAGATATTCCTTGGAGTCTCCCACGTCGGGGGTCACGATGATCTTTCTCTTTCCCTTGGCGTCTTCGCCGTAGGATATTTCACCGTCTATTTCAGCTATAACGGCATACTCCTTCGGCTTTCTCGCCTCAAAGAGCTCTGCGACACGCGGGAGGCCGCCGGTAATATCCTTTGTCTTGGTGGTCTCCCGGGGAATCTTGGCGATAATATCACCCGCCCTTATGGTACCATCCTCCGAAACGCTGATATTCGCCCCGACGGGGAGTAAGTGTCGTGCGATCGTGTGGGTTCCCGGGACCCGGGCTGTCTTCCCTTCCTTGTCCTTGATCGAAACCCGGGGTCGCAGATCGGCGGCCCGGTACTCGACAATGACCTTTCTCGAAAGACCGGTGACCTCATCAACCTGCTCCTGCATGGTCTTTCCTTCGACAATATCTCCAAACTTCACCGTTCCGTCAACCTCGGAGAGTATCGGAATCGAATAGGGATCCCACTGAGCAATCAGTGTGCCTGCCTTGACCTCCTGCCCTTCAGCAACCTTCAGGACCGCCCCATAGGGAACGGAATATTTACCGCGGTTCCTCCCCTCCTGATCCAGGACGTGGACCTCCCCCTTCCTGCTCATAACAACGGCTCCGCCATCCTTGTCTGCAGTCACAATATCAACGAACTTCAGTATCCCGTCATGCCTGGATTCCAGGGTGGAGTGTTCCTCAAATTTCGCGGTACCGCCGATATGAAAGGTTCTCATGGTCAACTGAGTTCCCGGTTCACCGATAGACTGAGCCGCGATGATGCCGACCGCCTCGCCTATATTGACCAGATGACCGTGCGCCAGGTCTCTCCCATAGCACCGTGCGCAGACACCATGCTTGGCCTTACAGGTAAGGGCGGAGCGTATCAGGACCCTCCCCAGTCCGGACTTATCGATCTTTTCCGCAAGCGCCTCGTCAATCTCCTGATTTGCCTCCACCAGAACCTCTCCGGTAAAGGGATCCTCTATATCCTCCAGAGCCACCCTCCCGAGGACACGCTCACCAGCCGTTTCTATGATCTCTCCGCCTTCAACCAGGGCGGAAACGTAGATTCCATCGAGCGTGTTGCAATCCACCTCCATGATGACACTGTCCTGCGCCACATCGACAAGCCTCCTGGTAAGATAGCCGGAGTTTGCCGTCTTGAGGGCGGTGTCGGCGAGACCCTTTCTGGCACCGTGCGTGGAGATAAAGTACTCCAGAACCGTAAGGCCTTCCCTGAAATTGGCGGTAATAGGCGTTTCTATAATCTCCCCTGACGGTTTTGCCATCAGTCCCCTCATGCCGGCAAGCTGCCTCGTCTGGGCTGCACTGCCACGGGCACCGGAATCGGCCATCATATAGATCGAATTAAAACTCTCCACCTTGGTCTTCCGGCCATCGGGCCCCTCTATCTCCTCGGTGCCGATACCCCGCAGCATGTCATCGGCAACCTTCTCCGTGGCATGGGCCCAGATATCAATCACCTTGTTATACCGTTCACCATCGGTTATCAGGCCGTCCATATACTGTTTCTGTATCTCGACGACATCCTTCTGGGCCCTGCCGACGATATCGGTCTTGCTCTCGGGAATGGTAAGATCACCCATGGCGATCGACAGGCCGGAGAGCGTGGCATACTTAAAGCCAAGATCCTTCACCCGGTCCGCGAGGATAACCGTCGTCTTTGCCCCGGAAGAGCGGTAACAGTAATCGATCAGGTTGGCTATCTCCTTCTTGTTGATCACCTTATTGATAAATTCAAAGGGGATGCCATCGGGAATAATCTCATACAGCAGTATCCTGCCGACGGTCGTATCGACCAACTGCCCCTCCATCCGGACCTTTATCCGGGCGTGGAGATCAACCGCCCCCGCATCATACGCGCTCCTCACCTCATCGGGTCCGGAGAAGATCATCCCTTCCCCTTCGACATACTCCCGTGTCCGGGTCATGTAATATATGCCGAGAACCATGTCCTGGCTGGGAACGATAATCGGTTTCCCATTTGCGGGCGAGAGTATGTTGTTGGTAGACATCATGAGGCACCGCGCCTCGACCTGTGCCTCAACCGACAGGGGCACATGCACCGCCATCTGGTCGCCGTCGAAGTCCGCATTGAATGCCGCGCACACGAGGGGATGGAGCTGCAGCGCCTTCCCCTCGATAAGGACCGGTTCAAAGGCCTGAATTCCCAGCCTGTGAAGGGTCGGAGCCCTGTTCAAAAGCACGGGGTACTCACGAACGACCTCATCCAGGGCATCCCATACCTCCGGGCCCTCTTTCTCGACCATCTTCTTCGCGCTCTTGACGGTCGTCACATATCCCTTTTCCTCAAGCCGGTTGTAGATAAAGGGCTTGAACAGTTCGAGGGCCATCTTTTTGGGAAGTCCGCACTGGTGCAATCTGAGATCGGGACCCACCGTAATCACGGACCTTCCGGAGTAATCGACCCTTTTGCCGAGGAGATTCTGCCTGAATCTTCCCTGCTTCCCCTTGAGCATGTCCGACAAGGATTTCAGGGGTCTCTTGTTGGAACCCGTGACCGCACGACCGCGCCTGCCATTGTCGAACAGGCAGTCAACGGCCTCCTGGAGCATCCTCTTTTCATTCCGTATGATAATCTCCGGGGCATTGAGCTCCAGCAGCCGTTTCAGACGGTTGTTCCGGTTGATGACCCGCCGGTAGAGATCATTGAGATCGGAGGTGGCGAAACGCCCGCCATCCAGAGGAACCAGCGGTCTCAGGTCGGGAGGGATGACCGGGAGCACCGTCAGGACCATCCATTCCGGCCTGTTCCCCGATTTTCTCAGCGTCTCAACGACCTTCAACCGTTTCGCGAGTTTTGTCTTCTTCGTAACGGAAGTGGCTTCCCGGAGTTCGGTCCGGAGCTCATTGTCCAGCTCTTCAAGATTGATCTCTTCCAGAAGCTTTCTGATGGCTTCCGCGCCTATACCCACCTCAAAGACATTCTCTCCGTATTCATCCAACAGTTCCAGATACCGGTCTTCCGAAAGGAGCTCCTTCTTCTGCAGAGGGGTCTTCTTCGGATCAAGGACGATCCACGACTCAAAGTACAAGACCCTCTCCAACTCCTTCAGTGTGAGGTCCAGGACATTCCCTATCCTGCTGGGAAGGCTCTTAAGAAACCAGATATGTGCTACCGGTGATGCCAGGGTTATATGCCCCATCCTCTCCCTGCGGACCTTTGACTGGATGACCTCAACGCCGCATTTCTCGCACACCATCCCCCGGTGTTTCATTCTCTTGTAGCGACCGCAGAGACATTCGTAGTCCTTGACTGGCCCGAAGATCTTCGCGCAGAACAGGCCGTCTCTCTCGGGCTTGAATGTCCGGTAATTGATAGTCTCGGACTTCTTGACCTCGCCGCGAGACCACGAGATTATCGTTTCCGGCGAGGTCAGCGACACCTTGATGGCGTTGAACCTCACTGGATCCTTAGGCTTCTCGAAAAAACCATAGATATCTTCCACTCGATACCGCTCCCTTTGTTTTCTAAAAGTTTTTGTATTTGTAGAGGATCAGGTCTTACACATCCTCTATCAATTCAACATTAATGGCCAGACCCTGCAGCTCCTTGACCAGCACGTTAAAGGACTCCGGCAGTCCGGGTTCGAGGGTATGTTCCCCCTTGACGATAGCCTCGTACATCCTCGTTCTCCCCACCACATCGTCCGCCTTGACGGTCAGAAACTCCTGCAGGGCGTAGGCGGCGCCATAGGCTTCAATGGCCCATACCTCCATTTCACCCAGTCTCTGTCCGCCGAACTGTGCCTTTCCCCCAAGCGGCTGCTGGGTAACCAGGGAATAGGGCCCTATGGACCTGGCATGGATCTTATCGTCGACAAGGTGGTGGAGTTTCAACATGTAGATCATCCCCACGGTCACATCCTGGTCAAAGGGCTCTCCCGTCCGGCCGTCGAAAAGCCTCGTCTGACCCGTTTCCGGCAGACCGGCCGACCTGAGCATATCCTTTATCTCATCCTCATGAGCCCCATCGAAGACCGGGGTGGCCATAGGAATCCCTTTTTCCAGCCTGTGGGCAAGTCTCCTGATTTCGTCGTCAGTAGCTCCATCAACAAAATCATCAAATTCGGGAGATGCGTATACCCCCTTCAGCTCTTTTCTCACCACATCCATACCGGCGCTATTTACAAGGGCCTGAATCTTTTCCCCCAGCCCCTTTGCCGCCCACCCGAGATGGGTTTCGAGGATCTGGCCGACGTTCATACGCGAAGGCACACCGAGGGGATTCAAGACGATATCGACCGGTGTTCCGTCCTCAAAGAAGGGCATGTCCTCCTCCGGGAGTATCCTCGAGAGCACCCCCTTGTTGCCGTGTCTTCCGGCCATCTTGTCGCCGACAGAGAGTTTTCTCTTTATGGCAACATACACCTTTACCAGTTTGATAACGCCGGGCGGCAGTTCATCCCCCACCTTCATCTTCTCTATCTTCTCCGCGAAAAACGCCTCGACGCTTTCCACCCTTTCGGCAAGACCCCCAAGCAGGGCTCGTACCTTCTCTTCAGCCTCATAATCATCAAGCGTTATATCCTTCCAGAGCCTGGAGGGGATATTCTCAAGGATCTCTCTCGTGATGGTTTCCGCCTTTTTCAGAAAGACCTTCCTGCCGTTCGGATCAACCAGTTTTGAAGCGGAGGGTTTCCCTACCAGTAATTCGGAGATCTTTTTCTCCACATTACCGGTAATAATCCTGGTTTCATCATCCCTGTCCTTCAGGAGACTCTCGATCTCTTCGTCTTCTATCTCCTTGGATCTGCTGTCTTTATCGGCTCCCTTGCGGGTGAATATCTTGGCATCTATGACCACGCCATCGACACCGGGCGGGACTCTGAGAGACGTATCCCTGACATCGCCTGCCTTTTCCCCGAATATGGCACGCAGCAGCTTCTCCTCCGGCGACAGCTGGGTTTCACCCTTGGGCGTGACTTTTCCCACAAGGATATCACCCGCTTTTACCGACGCACCCATCCTGACAATGCCGCTTTCATCCAGATTCCTCAGGGCATCCTCTCCCACGTTGGGGATATCCCGTGTAATCTCTTCCTTCCCCAGCTTGGTATCTCTGGCCACCGTCTCGAATTCTTCTATATGCACGGAGGTATAGATGTCATCCTTTGCGATTCTCTCACTGATCAATATGGAATCTTCGTAGTTGTATCCGCCCCATGGCATGAAGGCGACCATAACATTTCTGCCCAGTGCCAGTTCACCGTTATCGGTAGCCGGGCCGTCGGCTATAATGTCTCCCTTTTTTACCCTGTCCCCCTTGTCTACGATGGGTTTGTGATTAAAACAGGTATTCTGGTTTGAACGCTGATACTTGGTCAAGCTGTATATATCGACACCGATATCGGACGCATCCAGATCTTTGACATCGCGTTTGATAACAATCCTCGCGGCGTCGACATCCTCGACAATACCGGATTCACTTGCCACGATGACGGCACCCGAATCCCGCGCCACAACCGCCCCCATACCGGTCCCCACAAGGGGCGCCTCCGGCTTGAGCAAAGGAACGGCCTGACGCTGCATATTGGAACCCATCAGAGCCCGGTTGGCATCATCATGTTCAAGAAACGGGATAAGACCGGCAGCAACAGAAACAAGCTGACTGGGGGATACGTCCATCAGATCTATCTCCCCCGGGCCTACGGTTACGTAATTTCCACTCTTCCGTGCCGTGATGAGATCCCCCGTAAACTTTCCCTTTGCATCGACAGGGACATTCGCCTGGGCTATGATATAATCTTCTTCCTCTGTCGCGGTAAGATACCGGATCTCATCAAAAACCTTTCCCCCTTTTACCACTCGGTACGGCGTCTCTATAAAACCGAAGTCATTGACCCGGGCATAGGCGCTGAGGGATACGATCAGGCCGATATTGGGGCCTTCCGGCGTTTCAACAGGACACACACGCCCATAGTGGGTATTGTGCACATCCCGTACCTCAAACCCCGCCCTCTCACGGGTGAGGCCTCCGGGGCCAAGGGCCGACAATCTTCTCTTGTGCGTAACCTCGGAGAGAGGATTGGTCTGATCCATAAATTGAGACAGCTGGCTGCTCCCGAAAAACTCATTGACCACAGCGGTAACCGGTTTGGCATTAATAAGATCGTGCGGCATCATGGTTTCTATATCGAGGAGGTTCATCTTTTCCTTGATGGCACGCTCCATCCGCACCAGCCCGATCCGGTACTGATTCTCTATCAGCTCTCCAACGGACCGGATCCTTCGGTTGCCGAGGTGATCGATATCATCGACACTGTACTCGGGCACGCCGTTTTTCAGGTTGATGAGATACCTCACCGCCTCCATGACATCCTCCTGACGGAGGACAGTCATATCGGAAGGCACCTTCATGCGAAGCTTGTAGTTCATCTTCACCCGTCCGACATCGGACAGATCATAGCTGTCAGGGTTGAAAAAGAGACTGTTAAAAAACCGGTGGGCCGTTTCAAGCGAGGGGGGATTGCTGGGCCTCAATCTCCGGTATATGTCGATGATGGCATCATCTTCGGTCTCGATCTTATCGACGAGTATGGTATTCCTGATATAGGCATTCGTTCCTTCCTCGTCAAGCTGAACAAGTCCGATCTCCTTGATCTTCCTTTCATGGAGAAGATTCACGTCATCCTCATCCAACTCATCGTTGCATTTCAGGAGGACTTCGCCGGTTGCGGGATCCACCACGTCCGAAGCAAGGGCCTTCCCCACAAGGTAATCCCCGCCGACATCAAGCCGGTCCATCCCCGCATCCTCCGCCTTTTTCAGGAAGGCCTTTGAAATCTTTCTTCCCTTCTTGAGGATTACCTCTCCGGTCTTCGAATCCTTGATATCTTCGGGCACCCTTTCGCCGATAAGATTATCATCCACGATCAAAGAGACGCGACTGGCGCTCAGGATAACCTTCTCAATATTGTAGAAGTATCCCATCAGTTCTTCTGCAGAATATCCCATGGCCTTGAGGAGCACCGTTACCGGCATCTTCCTCCTCCTGTCCACCCTGGCGTAGAGGATATCCTTCGGATCAAATTCTAGATCAAGCCAGGAGCCTCGTATGGGTATGACCCTCGCCGAATAAATCAGTTTGCCGCTCACATGGGTCTTTCCCTTGTCGTGGCCGAAAAATATGCCCGGCGACCGATGCAACTGGCTGACAATGACCCTCTCGGTACCGTTGATATTAAAGGTACCCTTTTCGGTCATCAACGGAATCTCGCCAAAGTATATCTCCTGCTCCTTGATGTCACGTATGGTCTTCTGCTCGCCGGTACGGCCATTATTGTCGAACACGACAAGCCGAACCACAACCCTCAGGGGGGCGTTATAGGTCATCCCTCTCTGTGTGCACTCCCGGACATCATACCGAGCATTGCCTATCTTGTAACTGACAAATTCCAGGGAGCATTTCCCGCTAAAATCGACAATGGGGAAGACACTCTTAAAGGCCCCCTGAAGACCGAAGTTCCCCCTGTTTCCGGGTTCTACATCGGCCTGGAGGAATTTCTCATAGGACTTTCTCTGAATTTCTATGAGATCGGGTATCTCAACTATCTTTTTTATGCGGCCAAAACTTTTTCTATACGTGCCCATAGTGATCCTTATAATGGTCTACCCTTCATAAAAGAGAGAAGCCAGGATAGAAAAATTCTTTCTGACCTCTGGCTTCCGGACTCATACCATTGAATCCCCTTGTAACGTTCAACTGTTTACGACTGTTACTTGATTTCTACCGTTGCGCCCACTTCCTCCAGCTTTGCCTTTATCTCTTCAGCCTCGCCCTTCGATATGCCCTCTTTAACGGCCTTGGGGACGCCTTCAACAAGGTCCTTGGCCTCTTTAAGCCCTAACCCCGTTACGGCCCTGGCAACCTTGATAACCTGGATCTTCTGGGCGCCGAATCCCGTAAGGATAACATCAAACTCTGTTTTTTCCTCTGCCGGGGCCGCTGCTGCCGGTCCGGCTGCTGTTGCTGCTGCCACCGGGGCCGCCGCGGAGACACCAAGCTTCTCCTCTAATTCCTTCACCATTTCAGACAGTTCAAGGACTGTCATGTTTTCGATAAAACTAATAACCTCTTCCTTCGTGATCTTTTTTGCTGTTGCCATTGTTCGCTACATCCTTTCCTGTATATTGTATGTCTAATTTTCTTCTTGCTTAAGTCTATGGGCTTCAAGCACCTGTACGAGCCCCCGCGGAACTGCGCTCAAGACGGTGACAAGCTGGGTCTGCGCCCCTACCATGACAGAAAGAAGTTTCCCCAGAAGGATCTCCCTGCTCGGCAGTTCGGCCAGAGCCTTTATCTGTTCCTTGCTTAAAAGCCTGCCATCCAATACACCCGCCGCGATCTCAAGTTTGTCGTTCTTCTTGGCAAACTCAACCAGAATCTTGGTTGGCCCAACCACATCTCCAAAGTTCATCATGAGAGCTCTGGGACCTTTGAGGTGATCATCCAGCGGTAAAAACTCCGTGTCCTTCAGAGCGATGCTGAGAAGGCTATTCTTTACCACCTTAAGCTCACTCTCCGCCTTGCGCAGGTCATTCCTCAGGCCAGTAATATCCTTGACCTTTATGCCGCTGTAGTTTGCAAGAACAGCCAGTTTCACATCCTTCAGCTTTTCATGAAGCTCAGCAACAATACGTTCTTTAGCACTTTTATTCAATACATGGCCTCCTTCCGTTGTTTGAGTTTCAAAACATCTTGCCCGCCCTGAGACGATCAAGATTCTCTGAAAGTCAGACCACTATACAGGAAAAGATATTGCTCCAACTCCTACATAGTCTCGGCAGGCCGACTCTCTGTTCGATTAAACACCGTGGTACCTGCTGTCTCTGACTTCTTGTTCGTTTTCTATACGACTCTTAAAATACTCCTGACATCCATAGGATCTATACTAACTCCCGGGCCCATGGTGGTGGAGAGAGAAATGGCTTTCAGATATGTTCCCTTGCTGGATGCAGGTTTCAGCTTTAATATGGATTCTACCAGCGCCAGGATATTCTCTGTCAGCTTATCCGTTCCGAATGAGGCCTTCCCTACGGGACTGTGGACAATCCCCGCTTTCTCAACCCTGAACTCAACCTTGCCGGCTTTCAGTTCTTCGACCGCGCCCTTTACATCAAATGTCACCGTGCCGACCTTGGGATTGGGCATCAGGCCGCGTGGCCCCAAAATCTTACCCAGCTTTCCAACCGTGCCCATCATGTCCGGAGTGGCAACGACTCTGTCGAATTCCATCCACCCGCCCTTGACCTTTTCGATGAGGTCGTCCGAACCGGCAAAGTCCGCCCCTGCATCAAGGGCCTCTCGTTCCTTCTCCCCTTTTGCAAAAACCAGCACCTTCACAGCCCTGCCAAGACCATGGGGTAGCACCACACTCCCGCGTATCATCTGGTCCGCGTGCTTGGGATTGACGCCCAATTTAATGGCAACATCAGCCGTCTCATCAAACTTCGCCCTCGCGGTCGATACAGCAAGCTCCACGGCTTCTTTCACCGAATACCGCCTGCCAGACTCCACCTTGCTTCTTTCCTCTAAATATTTCTTGCCTCTATTAGACATCTTGTTCGAACCCCGAAATAGATTTATTTGGCAATTTCAATACCCATGGACCTTGCAGTCCCCGCCACGATAGCCATAGCTCCGTCCATGTCTATGGCATTCAGATCCTCATACTTTATTTCAGCGATTTCCCGCACCTGTTTAGGGGTTACCTTTCCCACCTTTTCACGCTTGGGATCCCCCGCACCCTTTGCAATCTTTGCCGCCTGCTTCAACAGAACGGACGTCGGCGGTGTCTTGGTAATAAAGGTAAATGACTTATCGGCGTATACGGTTATCTCAACCGGTATTATCATACCCTCCTGATTCTGCGTAAGGGCATTATAGGCCTTGCAGAATTCCATTATGTTCACCCCGTGCTGACCCAGGGCAGGACCGATAGGCGGCGAAGGCGTAGCTTTGCCGGCCTGGACTTGAAGCTTTATGCTCGCAATAACCTTCTTAGCCATGAGACTCCCCTCTGTTTCCTTCTCGTTTCAAAATTTCCTTACGATTTTTCTAGTTTTGGACCACCTGTATAAAATCCAGTTCCACGGGTGTGGATCTGCCGAAGATACTCACGATAACCCGTAGTTTTCCCTTCTCCGGCTTGATCTCATCAACAACCCCGTCAAAGTTTGTAAAAGGGCCATCCACAATCCTCACATGATCGCCCAGTTCAAACTTGAATTTCGGCTTGGGCTTCAAGGTACCCTCATCTATCTTGGTCTTCAGGGACTGAACAGACTCATCGGATATCGGAGTCGGTCTGTCCTTCATTCCTATGAAACCGGTGACTTTGGGGGTCTCTTTCACCATATGCCAGGTATCGTCGGTCAACTCCATCTTCACCAATATGTACCCGGGGAAAAATTTCCTCTTCGAGGTCTTCTTCTCACCCTTCTTGAGTTCGACCACATCCTCCTCCGGTATCAGTATGTCGGCGAAATAATCCTGCATGCCGAAGGTGACCACCCTCTCTTCCAGAGAGCGTTTGACCCTGTTCTCAAAACCCGAGTATGTGTGAACAACGTACCAGTTGAAAGCCATAATGTTAACTCAACACCAATCGTACTATCCTGGTAAGGCCGAGATCTACTATACCAAGGAATATTGACACGATAATAACCACGACGATCACGACGGAAGTCGAGGCAAGGGCTTCCTTAGGGGTCGGCCATGTTACCTTTCTCAGCTCAGCCCTCGCCTCCCTGAGGAAGCGTCTCACATCGTCTATCACCAACTGTATCTTTCCCATCCGACATCCCCTCGGAAAAAACATAATGGCAGGCCAGGAGGGATTCGAACCCCCAACACCCGGATTTGGAGTCCGGTGCTCTAGCCGTTAGAGCTACTGGCCTGTTCCAGGCAACATGCCCTCACTTCGCGACCTCGGAACCCCGCAAGGGGACATCCCCACATTTCCACGTCTCGCACCGGCGACCGACTACGGGAGAAATTCCACCTTGACCACATCTCCACGTGCACACAGACATTTTACTTCGTCTCTTTGTGCTCGGTATGCCGCTGGCAGAATTTGCAATATTTCTTCATCTCAAGACGGTTTTTCGTGATCCGCTTATTCTTCGTCGTTGTGTAATTTCTCTGTTTGCATTCCCCACATGCAAGGGTAACAATATCTCTCATTCCCATCAACCCGCTTTCACCAAAATGGAGCCCACGACCAGGATTGAACTGGTGACCTCATCCTTACCAAGGATGTGCTCTACCGACTGAGCTACGTGGGCCGATAAAGATCCTTTTCCACACCCTGAGAAACAAAAAAATGGAGCGGGAAACGGGATTCGAACCCGCGACCCTCAGCTTGGAAGGCTGACGCTCTAGCCACTGAGCTACTCCCGCCTCATAAAAACCCAAAATGACAAAAATATGGTGGAGGGGGGAGGACTTGAACCTCCGTAGGCTTCGCCGGCAGATTTACAGTCTGCTCCCTTTGACCACTCGGGAACCCCTCCACGCTAGTCAGCAGTAACTGGAGCTGGCGATGGGACTCGAACCCGCGACCTGCTGATTACAAATCAGCTGCTCTACCAATTGAGCTACGCCAGCAAGTTAACTTATCTATATTACAGGGGTTTCAAGCTGTATACCGGACCAATCACACCTCGCCGCCCTTCAATAAACGCGCTCCACTCCCCTTGAATAGAAACCGGGACATTAAATATAAAAGATGTATTTGTCAAGAGGTTTTTATCAAAAATCGTGGTTTAAGAGAAAAAAACATCAATATCTACCCTTCGCTAAAAACAGTTGCTGAAAAAATAAATATCCGTGTGTCCGTATCTTTCCATGCGTCCTCCGGCAGCCCCGCCTTGCTGCAGGTCTCCTTCAGGAATGTGGCTGCGTCCCAGTTGTACTCGGTAGCAACCTGCGGCAGGAGCAATCCGGAATGGAAACCCTTGACAAGATAGATTCCATGCCGTCCCACTTCAATCTCATCAACATCGTGTATCTGCTTGAGTGGTGTCAGGGCCGATATCTCTATATCCAGATATTTGAGTTCATCTTCTCGCACAGGGCGGAACCGGGGGTCCTTGAAAGCTGCCGCCTGTGCCATTTCCTCAACCGTTTCATAGAGCGGTTTTCTGCCCTCTATAAACCCTATACAGCCTCTCAACCGTCCCTGTTTCTTGAGCGTGACAAAGGCACCCGTCTTTTTCTTCAAGGTATCGGACTCTATCTCAGGGGGGGACATTTCCCCCCCGGCAAGGCCGGCCTCAATACTCTTCCGTGCTATCTTAAGGAGCAGATCCTGTTCCTGTTTCGTCAAGTTCATCCCCGGCACTCTCTTACTCCTCCATACCGCCTGCGGCCTTCTCATACAGAACAACGGCAGCATATCCCACGACCCCGCTCTTATCTCCCGTGATATCACCCGAGTTCATATATTCCAAGATCCTGGCGCTATCGGCTCCCATCGCCCTGGTCACCATCGTTGTCACGACCACCGGTCCGGCACCGCACGCCTCGTATCTGCCGCTTTCGACGCCCCGCAGGAACCCTTCTGCATCCATCTTTTCAATATATCCCAGCGCCGCCGAATCCATTTCAACGGCTCTGTCGTAGCTATGGTAATGAGAAAAATCGGAACTGGCAATCACCAGCGCCCTGCCATCTCCCACCGCCCGTATGATCGCATCGGCCACCGCCCTGCAGGTACCCAGGTCCTGCGTCCCCATCAGGATGGGAACAAAGGGAATCGTACCGAAGGCCACCTGGAGAAAGGGCACCTGAATCTCAAGAGAATTCTCCGGGAGGCGGTCATCCGGAACCAGTGATACCACGCCACTGCTGTACGTCGCTATATTTTCGGCCAGGGCTTTGTCAACAGGGATGATGCCCAGCGGGGTCGCATACCCCTCCCCGTTATATATGGAGGCCCCTTTGAAGTACGCCCTGTGGCTCGGTCCTATGAGAATCACCGCGTCAAATTCAATTCCCTGCGCTATCTTGTAGGCATGAGCGGCAACCTGCCCCGAATACACGTACCCGGCATGAGGGGAGATGACCCCCATCACCTTCCCATCAATAGCATCCACCCGCGCATCGGCGAGGTATCCTTCTATATCGGCCTTCAGCCGCGCGGGATCTGCCGGATACCACGTCCCGGCAATCATCGGCTTTCGTATGGTGTCCATCTCGCCCCCCCTCCCCTGTGCAGAAATCGAAAGGATAAGGAACATAACAAGGGTTATACACGATATTGTCCTGGCAAATGTATTCATTATATCCGCTAATCATCTTCAGATTTGGCTATGGTATAAACGATTCCTTCCCCTGTCAAGTCCGACATGCAGCGACATGCAGCGATGCACCATATAATTGTGCCGGCCCCGGTCTCAATCAGGCAGCAAACGGCGGTCTCATGAAAAAAAGGGGAAGTCCATCAAAGAGGGGGTGAGATTACGGGGTATCCGATTGAGCATGATACACTGAAAATGCACAGGCGGCAAACCGGCCGTCGTGGCTCATACTGAGATTGACAGCGGGGGTTCTTCTCTCGATCCGTACCACCGG
>Ga0268276_1002932_pt1 | contig 13832 bp, 12 predicted proteins | sample saktaG_4_FD_190145 | JGI IMG/M metagenome (GOLD analysis project Ga0268276, IMG submission 190145) | Saline water microbial communities from Sakinaw Lake, British Columbia, Canada - sak_2010_1_5_45m | ecosystem: Environmental > Aquatic > Non-marine Saline and Alkaline > Saline ...
GGTATTTTCAATAAGCTCACAAAAATTCACCGTTTCTTTATCTTTCATCAATTTTGATTTCCACTCGCTTGTTTGGCCATCCTTGTTGCTCAATTTTTCCCAGTTCCCAACAACCACTTCGTTTTCATTAATAATTCGCCTTGAGCCGACAAACTCTTCTTCAAGTAAATACACTATGGGAAATCCAACAAATTCTTTTTTAAGCGATTTATAGCTCTGCTCATGCAAGCTTCCCTTCCCAGGCGAAAGCCACAAAAAACACAAACCCTGATCTTTTAATTCGTCAATCAATTGCACAATGTATTGCGAAGCCATAAAGGTCTTTCCGCTACCTGTTGGCGATTGGAAAACAATTGTCTTTTTATCAATATTTTTAGCTAAAAGAAGCTTGGTTTTTAAAACCAATTCATCAACCGCAATTTCCTGATATCGTTTTAATTCTTTATTGACCATATGTTTATATTATATTCCAAAATCATTAAAAAGATTTTGGATATGTTGGTAGAAATTCTCTACTTGCTTAATGGTATAATCGCCATAATCACCGTGCGAGGCGTTGTTGCCAATTGCTAAACAAGTTTTGTTCTCCTCCCATTGCACTTTATTAAACACCTTGCTTTCGTATAATTTATCGTTCAATGTCGCAATTTTTTCTTCCTTGCGATTATTGTTGAAAATGCTGAAATTATTTTTCTGCGCTATTTTTTGAATTGTTTTCTCAAGCACAATCCGCAAAATCCGGGCGGCCTCGTCTTTTTCTTTTTCTTTAAAAATCTTTTTATTGGCTTTTTCAAATTCAAGAAAAATCGTGTCGGCTTTTACTGGAATATTCATTTTTACTATTTGTTTGTAAATATCAATAATTTTCTGGGGAATTTCTTCAATGACGCAACCCTTAACGCCAACAAAAAGCTTTCTGTCTACCCTTCCGTCAATTGAAAACACATAAATCTTTTTTTGTCCCTTCAATTTTTTAATTTCCTTTAGAAATTCGCCAAAGCTTTCGTCAAACAAGTCATAAAAAACGCATAAAAATTTATCGCCATTATTAGATGTAAAAATTTTATAATCTTCTTTTTCTATTTTTAAATTAAAAATATTTTCTTTAACGCAAAGCATTTCTGTGCATTTTTCCGTTAAGTCCAATCTCACTTGGTCTTTATTTTTGGTATCTTTGATTAAGGCAGTTCTGAAATACTGCAAATTGCCACCCAGCCCCTCAATTTTTTCGCCATTGCCGTTTTTTTTGTAGCCCTTGATAACTTTTTCTAATCTTGGATATGTCACTTTTCTGCAAATACCGTATTCTTGAATTTCTTTTTCGCTCATTCCCTTTTCCCTTAACTCTTTTTCAAAACCATTTAACTCGTTATTGGTACAAAGTATAAATTTTCTATTTCCACCATCTTCTTTATTTAATTCTAAAACAGCGTGTCCAGTAGTTCCAGACCCAGCCATAAAATCAAGAATAAAACTATCTTTGTTGCTCCCAATTCGCAAAATTCTATCAATTAGTTCTATCGGTTTTGGAGTTTCAAAAATACTTTCGCCAAAAATATCTTTAATCATATCTGTTGCATTTGCTGTGTTTGAAACATCAAGCCAAATAGTTTCAGGAATAGCTCCGTCATGTTCTGCTAAAAATAACTTCCTGTATAAACCTTTCCCTATTACAACAAGTTTGTTCTCTTGGTCCAGTCTTTTCATTGTATCTTCATTTACCAGCCAAGACCTCGAAGGCACTGAAATTCCTTCTTTTGTAGTAAAAGGAAAAGATTTGCTTCCTCCTTGCCCACCCCTTCTCCATAACGCTAACTTTCTATAATTGCCCCTTAAGTCTTTTTCTGGATTTGTATATTGCGTTAATGTTTGCTCTGATAAATTAATTTTATTAAAAACAAGTTCATTAGTATCTTTTCCGTAAATCAAAATGTACTCATGGACTTTACTTAAATACTTTGCTGAATTATCCTTGCCTCTTTTTCTATGCCATGTAATTTGAGCCACGAAATTGTCTTGACCGAAGATATTATCGCATAACAGTTTTAGTTGGGCTACTTCGTTGTCATCAATAGAAATAAAAATCACGCCAGTTCCTTTTAGTAGATTTTCTGCTAAATTCAACCGCTTTTCCATAAAATTAAGCCACTTGCTATGCCTAAAACCATCCTCTCTGTCCACAAACCTATCGTTATATTTAAAATCTTTATTCCCAGTATTATATGGTGGGTCAATGTAGATAACATCAATTTTATCTTGGTGCGTATAATTCAAAACCGTCAAAGCGTGATAGTTATCGCCTTCTATTAAAATATTATCTTCTTGCCCGTTACTTTTGGGCTCGCGAATTTCTTTCTCTTTTACTCTTTTCAAAATTGGCAAATTATTGGCGCAATCCAAAACCACCTGCTCGGGTTCTCGCTCCGCATCCCAATTTAACCCATATTTTTTTGAGCTTAATTCGGTGTCTTGTTTTTCAACAATCGCAATCAGCTCCTCTTTTGAATATTTTTCATACTTAGGCATAAATACATTAAATTATACTCTTATACTTCTCCTTAGTAATTATAACATGATCTATGACTTCAATCCCTAAAATTTTACCAGCTTCTACTAATCTTTTAGTTATTACTAAGTCATCTTCTGACGGTTCTGTGTTGCCCGATGGGTGGTTATGGGCGATTATTACTGAAGCCGCTTTGTTTTTGATGGCTTCCGCAAATACTTCGCGCGGATGGACAATGCTGGCATTAAGAGAGCCGACTGAAACTTCCGCAATTGAATAATTCCTGCTATTTAGAGCAATAATGTAAAAATGTTCTTTATGGTAATCTTTGAGCTTGCTTTTTATCAACTGATACACCTTTTGTGGGTCGGTGAGTTCTTTGCTTTTATATGACGGGGCTTGTGTAGAAAGCCGACGACCAATTTCAAAAACGGCTTTTATCTGTGCCGCTTTTGCCAGCCCAATCCCTTTGACCGAAGACAGCTCCTCAATACTTGCCTCAGCTAATTTTTGTAGGTTGCCAAATTGCGTTAGTAGCTTTTGCGCCGTAACCACAACCGACTCGCCAGCAATGCCACGACCCAAAATAACCTGCAATAATTCTTGAGTTGATAACACTTCTTCGCCAAATTTAACCAATCGCTCGCGAGGCCTTTCCTCTTTAGGTAAATCGTGAATAGTAAATGATTGGCTCATATTCTTATTTGGTGTTTTTTAGTAATTTTATTATATCACCTTTTTTCCACCAACAACAAAACCTAGCCCTTTCGGGATGGGTGAAGTAATGCTCTGCAATAAGATTTAAAGCTTTGAATTACAAGATAAAACTAAGTCAAAAGAAACCCAACTTTCCACGATTCTTGTCCGATCGACCCAAAACTGTGGAATAGAAGGAGGTAGAGTCTCGGGAAGTTTACTAGAGATTCTTCGGTCGCTCCGCTCCCTCAGAATGACAACGAGAGTGTATTTCGTAATTCAAAGTAGGAAATTGCTCAGTAACTTCCTGAACAAATAAAAAATCTTACAAAACTTACGCGGCCGCGTATTTGTTGTAAGATTTTTTATTTGCTAATTTCAACTAATTGCTTTTGAAAACCCCATCGCTTCTTGGTGTGCCCCGAAGGCACATCCGCGAAGCGAATTTGAGCTTTTTAAAAGATTACTTTTAGTTAAAGGTAGCGCTTCGCACTGGTGTGCTCAGCGTCTTCTTCGCCTTCGCTCATTGAGCTGCGGGGCTTGGATTCGAACCAAAATAATTGCCTTCAAAGGGCAATGTCCTGCCGTTAGACGACCCCGCAAAATTTAAATATGGCTATATTCTACTGATTTTTGTAGCAACAGTCAACTACTGCGAGCTCTAAGGGTAATTGGATAATTGAAGCATACTTCATTTTATTTTCTGCTTCCATAAACTTTTCAATAATAAGCTTTAAGTCTTGTTCAGAATAAGCACTAGCTAAGCTCAATAACTTTTCTTTTTCCTCACCGGTTAAACCCAAAACCAAGTCACTTTCTAAGCTTGGCTCAATTTTTAAAAACAAAGCTTCTCTTAAATATTCTATTACATCGCGAGTAAATTCTTTTAAATCTACTCCGGAAAACCGCATTTCTGATAAAAGCTCAAAAGCCAAATTAGCTTTTTTTTGTTGCAAAAATTCTAAAAATTTAAAAACAGATTTTTTATCAGCAGTCCCCAAAATAATTTGCAAAGTTTCGGTTTTTAAAATTCCGTTGCTTTCTGTAAAACTTATGGCTTGTCCAAGCAATTTTTCAGCATCTCTGACAGAGCCACTGGCCTTGCTGGCTATTAATTCTAAGGCTGTTTTTTCAAATTTAACTTTTTCTTGTTTTAAAATATATTCTAGCCTAACCACTAATTCTGCAACTTTTAATCTTTTAAAAGTAAACTGCTGACACCTTGATAATATGGTGGGTATCATTTTGTGAAGCTCGGTGGTGGCTAAAATAAAAACAGCATAGCTTGGTGGCTCCTCTAAGGTTTTTAACAAAGCATTGGCAGCTTCTTTAGTTAATTGATGGGCTTCATCAATTATAAAAACTTTATACTTTGACTTAACTGGCACAAACCTTATCCCCTCTTTTAGCTCTCTTATTTCATCAATTCCTCTATTTGAAGCTGCGTCAATTTCAATTAAATCAATTGCATTTCCTTTGTTTATTTCCAAACAAGACTCACACTTGTCACAAGGCTCAAAATCGCTATCCTTTCGGTTTTGACAATTTATGGCTTTAGCAAAAAGCCTGGCCACGCTTGTTTTACCACAGCCATGAGCCCCTGAAAACAAATAACCATGCCCAATTAAGTTTCGAGAAATGGCATTGGTTAGGGTTTGGATAATTGCCCCCTGTCCCGCCACATCAGAAAACAGCTTGGGTCTATATTTACGATATAAAACTAAATTTTGCATAAAATTTTATTTTGACTTTATTTAATGTATCAAAATTTAGCATAAAAGAAAACACCGCTGAAAAATTTAAAAATACTTTTAAATTTTTCAGCGGTTAACATTATCTTTTTGACAACGCCTTTTCCATTTTTTTCTCTTTAGGAGCATAGTTTTCAGTTTGCCATAAAGCCATCCTCAAATCAAAACCAGGCTCCTTCTGTTGTTTTAAAATATCCTCTGGAACCTTTTTAATCTCAACAGAAACATTAACAAATTTTCTTTCATGAAGAAAGAATTCCTCTGCTAAGAAAATTTGGTTATTGCCACCCAATAAAGTAACCACAACATATTTCATTTTATGCCTCCTTAAAAACCTCTAAAAAATGCTGCCAAAAACTTAATAATCTACTTTTATATCTACGCTTATTTTCTAAAAAATGCAAATAAAAAGAATAATAATATACTTTTAGCTTTGTACCTTTTTATCTAAAAATCAATCTTTAGCTATCTATATATACTAAAAAACCTAAAGGATTTTTTGTCAAGTCTTGGCAGGTTCTTTTCAAAAAGCTACAATATAGCAATAAATATCAAAAAAATGCTTCAAATTTACAATACCTTAACAGGCAAAATTGAGCCACTGTCCCCTATTAAAAAAGATAAGATTAATCTTTTTGTTTGCGGACCAACAGTTTATGACTTTTCGCATATTGGGCACGCCAGAACCTATGTGGCTTTTGATATGCTGGTTAATTATTTAAAACACTTAAAATTTAATGTTTTTTATTTACAAAACATCACTGACATTGACGATAAAATAATTCAAAGAGCCAAAGAGAAAAATATTAACCCCAAAGAGCTAGCCAGACAATTTGAAAAAGAGCATATGAACGATATGCAAGCTTTGCAAGTTAATTCAGTTAAAAAATACGCTAGAGCCACTGATCACATAAAAGAAATTATTTCCCAAGTGGAAAGGCTTTTGAAGAAAGGCTTTGCTTACCAAACAACAGATGGCATTTATTATGATGTTTCAAAATTTAAAGAATATGGCAAGCTTTCTGGTCGGACTGTAGAGGGGGCAGAAGACGGAACTTCCCGAATTGACGAGGGCGTGGAAAAGAAAAACAAAGCGGATTTTTGCTTGTGGAAGTTGTCTCAAGATAAAAAAGAGATAGGCTGGGCAAGCCCTTGGGGAAAGGGCAGGCCAGGCTGGCATATTGAGGATACAGCCATTACGGAAAAATATTTTGGGGCTCAATACGACATTCACGGGGGCGCTAGGGATTTAATATTTCCTCACCACGAAGCTGAAATTAGCCAAATGGAAGCAATTTCGGGTAAATCGCCCTTAGTTAAATACTGGATGCACACTGGATTTTTAACTATTAATGGGCAAAAAATGAGCAAGTCGCTTGGCAATTTTACAACCATAAGGGACTTTTTAAAAGAAACCTCTCCAAAAGCCCTAAGAATGTTTATATTTTCCAGCCATTACCGCTCCCCTATTGATTTAAAAGACGCTTCTATTACAGAGGCTGTAAATAACATTGAAAAATTGCAAGATTTAATTTTAAAACTAAAACAAGTAAAAACCTCTCAAGGAATTTTTTCAACTGAAATTGAGGGATTTAAGCAAGGTTTTTGGAACGCTTTGGAAGATGACTTTAACACTCCAAAAGCCAAAGCCTCTTTGTTTGAGCTTGTTTCTTTAGTTAACGAAAAAATAAACAAAAAAACTTTAACCCAAACACAAGCTAAAGGAATTTTAGAGTTTTTAAAAGAAATAAATAAAATATTTTTGTTTTTAGATTTTAAACAAACAAAAAAAGAATCTGAAATTCCAGAAGAAGTTAAAAAACTAGCCCAACAGCGAGAAGAATACCGCCAAAACAAAGACTGGGCAAAAGCTGATGAGACAAGGCAAAAAATTGAACTTTTAGGCTTTGAAGTTGAAGACACCCCAAAAGGCCAAAAAATTACAAAAAAATAACGCTTTTTAGCGTTAAAATCGGAGAGGACGCTGTTGCGTCCTCTTTTTTACTCTCTATTTTTTTCTCCTCTAGCCAAAAAAGCAAACATTTGTCGTATCCATCCTTGCTACAAGGATATTCTTGGCAACCTATACAAAGTTGCGAGCTTTTTTTCTCAAAGTCTTCAATACTCATTTTATCCCCCCAAATAAAATTTTTAGTTTCGAGACCATTCTTATTGTCCAGCATAAAAAAAGTATGTCAAATTTTTATCCCCACACAAAATTTAAATAATATAAAATTGACAGTGCTAAGTGAAAAGACTAAAATAACTTCAAAGATAAAGTTATGGCTAACTCAAAAGACACAGGTACAATACCTCCTCAAAACATAGAGGCTGAAAAATCCCTTTTGGGCTGTTTAATGATTGACCAAGACGCTATTTTTAAAGTGGCTGATTTTTTACAAATAAAAGATTTTTACAAACCAATTCACCAAGATATTTTTGAATGTATTGTTGAGCTTTTTGCCAAAAGAGAACCTGTTGACTTATTAAGTGTTTCCTCGAAACTTTCAGAATACCAAAAACTTGAAGTCTCTGGTGGAGCCAGTTATTTAACCGATTTAATTAATGTGGTGCCAACAGCTAGTAATGTTTTGCACTATGCTAAAATTGTTCAAGAAAAACGCGTTTTACGAGATTTAATTTCAGCGGGCTACGACATTAGCAACTTAGCTTTACAGGAGGCTGAGGCCATTGATGTTTTACTAGACAAAGCTGAAAAAAGAATCTTTGCAATTGCCCAAAAATCACTTTCTCAATCCTTTACTCAGGTTAAAGATACATTGGAAGAAACTTGGAAAAGAATTGAAGATTTATCAAAACAAAAAGGGGCTTTAAGGGGTATTCCAACGGGCTTTCGCGATTTAGACAACAAATTAGCTGGCCTTCAACGAGCTGATTTGGTTATATTGGCCGCTCGACCTAGCATTGGAAAATCAGCCATGGCAATTGATATTGCTAAAAATGTGGCTTGTAAATACAAAATTCCTGTTGGTATTTTTAGTTTAGAAATGTCAAAAGACCAAATTGTTGACAGGCTTATTTCAGCCCAAGCTGATGTTGATTTATGGCGTATAAGAACTGGAAAGTTATCCGACCAAGGTCCAAACAATGATTTTGAAAGAATTCAAAAAGCCATGGCCGAGCTAGCCGAAGCTCCTTTATACATTGACGATGTTTCTTCCAGTAATGTTATTCAAATGCGAGCCATGGCAAGAAGATTGGCTATGGACAAGGGCTTGGGGCTTTTAATTATTGATTACTTACAATTAATGGAGGGTAGGGGCAACACCGATAATATTGTTCAGCAAGTTAGCGAAAACTCAAGAGCTTTAAAAGGAATTGCTAAAGAGTTAAATATTCCTGTTTTGGTATTGAGTCAGCTATCAAGGGCTGTTGAGCACCGAATGCCACCCATCCCCCGACTTTCTGACTTGCGAGAATCAGGCTGTTTGACTGGCGATACCTTAATAACAAGAGCTGACACAGGAGAAAGAATACCAATAAAAGATTTAGTTGGGCAAACAGACATTCCAGTCCATAGTTTAAACTTTGATTTTAAAATAAAAGAAAAGTTAATATCAAAAGTTTTTTCCACCGGAGAAAAAATGGTTTATGAGCTAACCACAAGAAGTGGCTTTAAAATTAAAGCCTCTAGCAACCATCCATTTTGGCGAATAGATGGCTGGAAACGACTTGAAGAATTAAAAGTTGGGGACAAAATTGCCACTCCAGCTGAAATCAAAATATCAAAGCCAAAAAACGAACTAACTGAAAACGAAATTATTCTTTTAGCTCATTTACTTGGCGATGGATGTATTTTACCAAGACAACCCTATCACTACACTAGTGCTGATTGGGGAAATATTAAAATAGTAGAAAAAACCGCCAAAGAACTATTCAGCATAAATTCTAAAATAATAAAACAAAAAAACTGGTGGCATATTTATTTAACAAGCCCTTATCACTTAACCCACAATAAACAACACCCCATAACTAAATGGTTTGAAACTTTAGGTATCCAAAGGGTTCGCTCTTATGAAAAAGAAATACCTCAAAAAGTTTTTAGCTTGGACAACGAACGACTGGCTTTGTTTTTAAAACACCTATGGGCAACTGATGGAAATATCAGCTTAAAACCACTTCGCAATAAACAAACTCAAGTTAGTATTTATTATAGCTCCACTAGCTACCAAATAGCTCAATCTGTTAAAAGTTTACTACTAAAGTTTGGCATTAGAAGCAAGATTTCAGAAAAACACAAAGCTAACTACAGGATCTGCTATACTGTCTCCGTCTATGGTAAAGAACACCAACTAAGATTTTTGGAGCTAATTGGTTGCTATGGCGAAAGAGGGGAAAAAATTCCACAATTTATCGAAAAACTCAACAGGACTAAATCAAACACCAATCTTGATGTCTGGCCAAAAGAAACTTGGAAATTTATTATCGACCCCATCAGAAAAAACCAAGGAATGTCGTGGAGAGACTTTAGTAAAGGAATTGAAACGCAATACTGTGGAGATTCTTTATTCAAAAATGGCATCAGCGCTGAAAGAATGGCAAGAATAGCAAATACCTTGCAATCCCCTGCTCTTTGGGAAATTGCCAAAGCTGATATCTTTTGGGACGAAATTGTTGAAATAAAAAAATTAAAGATCGAAACAGTTTATGACTTAACTGTACCGGGAACTCATAATTTCGTAGCCAACGGCATAATAGCTGAAAATTCTATCGAGCAAGATGCAGATGTGGTCATGTTTATTTACCGCGAAGATAAATATAAGCCAAACACAGAAAGAAAAAATGTAGCTGAAATTATTATTGCCAAACACAGAAACGGCCCCACTGGTAAAATAGATCTTTATTTTGATGAAACAAGAGCTACTTTCCGTGACCTAGAAAAAGGCGCTTTTTCCGAAGAACCAGAACCCGACGAAGAGAGCATAATATAACTAAACCACAAATTCAAAGCTCAAATGTCAAATCAAATCCAAAGCTCAAATGTCAAAGTTTAGATTTTGGATTTTGAACTTGATTTGTCATTTGGATTTTGTTATTTGGATTTCTAATGCTAGCTCCTACTGTTGAAAAACTTATTAAAATTTTTGCTAAATTTCCCACTATTGGGCCAAAAACCGCCAGCCGGTTTGTTTTTTATTTACTCCAATCCCCCACCCTAATAACCGATGAACTTATAGAAGCAATTCAAAATTTAAAAAATAAAACAAAAGTTTGCTCTTGGTGTTTTAAAATATTTGAAAACGAAACTTCACAACTTTGTGAAATTTGTGCCAATGCCTCTCGTGATAAAAATACCATTTGCATTATTGAAAAAGAAATTGATTTAGAAGCCATTGAAAAAACCTCAACCTACAAAGGCCTTTATTTTATTTTGGGAGGCATATTGCCAATTTTAAAGAAAGAAGCCCCAGAGCAACTTCTTGAAAGCCGACTTGCTACTTTAATTGAAAGAATAAAAAGCAACGGTATAAAAGAAGTTATTTTAGCTATAAACCCCACTTTAGAGGGGCAAAACACTATTTTATGGTTGAAAAGAAAACTTGAGGGGTGTAATATAAAAACCAGTCAACTAGCCCAAGGAATCCCCATGGGCGGTGAAATAGAATACGCTGACGAACAAACCATTACTTCTGCCCTTGAGGGCAGAAAGTAAATTTTCAATTTACGAATTTTCAATTTTCAAACAAAAAACTCGCTTTAGCGAGTTTTTTGTTTGTTATTAGCTTTTTGTTATTAGTAAGACTTATGTTTGCCAACCAAATTGTCATTCTGAGGACGCCAGTCCGAAGAATCTCGTTTCAGAAACACCACTCTTCGCAAGAGATTCTTCGCCTACTGGCTCAGAATGACGGCAAGCACATAAGTCCTAATTAATTAGTTAACCTTGGTTACTTCCACCTCGGTAAAGCTTTGTCTGTGGCCTTTTTTTACTTTATATCTTTTTTTAGCTTTGTATTTAAAAGCAATTACTTTAGCTCCTCTGCCTTGATTTAAAACTTTAGCTGTTACTGTGGCCCCCTCGACCAATGGCATTCCAACTTCAACTTTGCTTGCTTTTTCAGTAAGCAAAACTTGGTCAAAGATAATCTCTTTGCCAACCTCAACTTCCAATTTCTCGATTTTTAATTTTTGTCCGGGAGAAACAACATACTGCTTGCCTCCGGTTTTAATAACTGCTAAATCCATAGATTTAATTTTCAATTTTCAAATTTTCAATTTTCAATCAATTTTCAAAATTTAATGAACAAATTTTCAAACGAACTTTTTGAGCATTAATTCATTTGATATTGATTTGTAAATTTGTAAATTTATTTAGAGTTTACTCTAAAACGCTCGGTTTGTCAATTTGTAAAGGGTTTATTTGCCGCTCCCCTTCTGTAATTCTTACTACATCTTTATCAACTTTTCCAAACTCTTTATAAGTAGCGTTATAGCTGTTTACCATTGTGGAAATGTTACCCCCTAGCTTTTGCATATAAGTATCAAAAACCCCTAAATGTTTGCTTAAAACCTCTACATTCTTTTTAATGTCTTTAGCTGACTCTTCAATTTTAAAAGCTCTCAAGCCCTGTAGAATGGTTTGTAAGTAAGCGTAAAAAGAATTGGGAGATACAATATGAACATTCTTTTCCCAAACCGCGTATTCAAGTAAATCTCTAGTGTTGGCTTTAACAGCCCCCACCTCATTAACCATTAAATCATAATAAATTCCTTCAGCTGGTATAAACATTAAAGCAAAGTCAAATGTTCCTTCTTCTGGCCTAATATACTTGGCTGTTTCGTCAATTCTGTTTTTTAAGTCTTGTTTAAAAACTTTTTCTAATTGCTCTTTTTTAACTTGGTCTTTTTCATTAACAATTTTATTATAATTTTCTAAGGAAAATTTAGAATCAATTGGAATTATTTTTTCGCCAATAAATAAAGCAGCGTCCACAATCTGTCCATCTTTAAACGGATATTGCATTTGAAATTGCTTTGGAGTAAAAGCACTTTCTAAAAGTATTTTCAAAGAATACTCCCCCAAAATGCCCCTTTGTTTTGGATTTTTTAAAATGTTTTCTAAAGACTGCAACTGCTCAGCAAACCCCACCACCTGTTTGTTTGTTTCATCAAGCTTTGTTAACTTCTCAGTTACATCTCTAACAATCTTTGATGTTTCTTTAAGCTGGCTTTCAGTGTGCTCTCTGGTTGATTTAAGTTGGCTTTCTAAAGATTCAATATTTTTTTCTCTTGTTTCTTTTATTTCGTCTCTAATGTTTTTTAAATCTTCTTTCAAAACTTTAAAAATTAGCTCTTGGTCTTGAGACTCGTCTTTTTTTATAACATTAGTAATTTGCTTTTTTAAATAAAAAACCAAAGCCAAAAACCCCGCCAAAAGACAAACCAATAAAGTTATAATAATCGTTTCTAACATAATCCTTGGCGGCCTTACGGGGAATTGAACCCCGGTTGCATGATTGAGAATCATGAGTCCTAGTCCACTAGACGATAAGGCCAAAAAGCGTCCTGTCCGGGGTAATTTTACGCAAAAAGTATTTTGCTAAACTTTTACTGCGTAAAAGCCCGGGGTAAATTTTAACGCTTCGCCAAAGGCTCTGCTAATTTACCCGTTCAATGTAATCAATTACATTGAACCCCGTTAAAACCATAACATGGTTTTAACCCATGATACGATAGGACCTTATATATTTTGAATTACGAAATAGCTAAGAATGGGTCAGCGGGTTGTGTCATTCTGAGGGTAACCCCGAAGAATCCGACACGAAGTGTCGCCCTGAGGTCGCCTGAGGCGACAGAAGGGTCTCATAGAATAACTAGGGAGATCCTTCGGGAGTACCCTCAGGACGACAGCTGGTGCTGTCGGATTCTTCGGTCGCTCCACTCCCTCAGAATGACAGCTTAAGTACATTCAGTGTATAAACCTATTCTATCAAAATTTATAAAAAAACCAAGTAAAAACGGTAGATAGTGATGCTCTCAGGCATTCCACTCAACTACCGTTTTTTGTAATCGCTAGACCCACTACCAATGAACTAGCGATTTACAATTTTTATTCGATTATTCTAACCCTAACTAATCCTAAATAAACTTTGTCTACCTTTTCTCTGGGAACCGATATAACAGTTTCCTTTTCTGTTATGCTAAAACCAAATTCCTTGCAATGAACTGCTCTAGCAACTTTTTCTATCTTCCCCAACTCCCTATCAGATACTTTTCTACCAATCGTTATTGTATCTTTTTTCATAGAGTACTCCCTCAATAAAAATTATTGATTATAGTTTGTTAAACAGCAAAAAAGCCCGCTTCTTTCGGAAGGGGGCTGGTTTAAAGTTTTAAAATTTTGTTTATTATTTTTCAAACCTCAAACTAATCTCCTTCCCAGGCAATTGGGAACAAATAGTCCATTTGGTGTATTGAAAGTGAGAAATTTGAGAAAACATTTTTTTATTTACTTACACTCCTATCATACCAGAATAAAAACCCTTGTCAAGAAAAATTTGTCCCCAAGGAAAAGCAAAGCTTTTCCTTGGGGAATATTTTTACTCCTCTTGCTTACGAGCTCTTCTGACCTCTCCAGCCCAAAGCTTCCTTCTAATTTCATAGCCCTCAAGATAAGCATCCATAGGAGCACCAAATTCATCAGTGTTAGGTTTAGTCATGCTAGGCAATGGTCCTACCTTGACTCTATCTTTAGGCTCTTCTCTTTTTTCTTTCTCTGCTACCGACATACCGCTACCCTCCTTTTCGCACTATAAGGGGAAATTTTCTCCCACTTATACTCTCCACAAGCCCAAGCAACAATATGTTGCACTTGAGTTTGCCAAAGAAACGCGTTTGTTTCCAAATCACCAGTATCA
>Ga0268276_1002933_pt1 | contig 13831 bp, 11 predicted proteins | sample saktaG_4_FD_190145 | JGI IMG/M metagenome (GOLD analysis project Ga0268276, IMG submission 190145) | Saline water microbial communities from Sakinaw Lake, British Columbia, Canada - sak_2010_1_5_45m | ecosystem: Environmental > Aquatic > Non-marine Saline and Alkaline > Saline ...
CGACACTATAATGTACATCTTAAAACAAGCAGAGCATCACGCTGTTGCTTGCTAGGTCGAACCTTCCGACCTTAGCTGGATACTGTGGACTTTAGTCCACAGAGGAGGTCATTTTGGCAACTCCAGTTTTTCTAAATCTACCTTTCCTGAGAGCATTCCTTCTTCCCTATATGAATCAGAATCTTCATGATGGGTTGAGAACTCCATTATTTCTGAATCTTCCAGTCCTGTAAAGCGGTGTTTTGTATTTGGCTCAATTAAGATTGAGTCCCCGGGGAGCATTATTTGTTTTTTTTGGTTTGTTTCCATTAAAACTTTGCCTTTTAATATGTAGAAGGTTTCATCTTTATTTTTGTGGTGGTGCATAGAGCATCTGAAGCCTTTGTTTAGGATTAGTTTTTTGCCACAATAATCTCTATTAACAATCCACTCTTCAGAACCCCATTTTTTAGGGACAATTTTATGTTGTGTCATTTTGGCATTTAGTATGAATAGTTCATACTTTATAGAATATATCTAGTATTTAAATGTTTTGGTTTATTATTTTGTAGATAATACAAAGTTTTTAGGAACACCGTTTCACGTCGTTCCTAAACCGTTTCGATTCTTCGAATCGAAAAGTTTTTATATAAGTTATACTTGTTCATACTTTATGACTAAAAAACCAAAGATAGCTATATCTTTAGATAAGGGTTTGTTGGATCAAATAGATTCCAAAGTTGACGGTTCTATTATACGCTCTAGATCGCAGGCAATTGAGTATTTTCTTCACAAAGGATTAAGGGAGAGCTCTATTGGTATTGCTGTTTTGCTTATTAGGGGGGAGCATCAAGGTAATCTGCTGAAGGAATTTAAAGGCAAATCACTGATTAAAAAACAAATTGAGTTTTTCCATGATAATGGGATTAAAACTTTGTATATTGTTACACAACACAGGTCTGAAATTACTAAGCTTCTTTTAGAGGTTGAAAAAGCGCCTATAGATGTTAAGATAGTGCAAAAAGATGTTAAAGGTAATGCTGAAGCTTTAATGGCTTTGAAAGAGTATTTGAATCAGAACTTTGTTGTTATGAGCGGGGATACTTATAATAATTTTGAGTTGCTTAGGATGGTGAAAAAACATTTAGAGCTGGATAAGTTATCTACAATGGGGCTTATGAGTATTGAAAAAGCCTCTAAATATGGAAATGCTATTCTAGATGGGGATTTAATAGTTGACTTCCAGGAAAAGCCAAAAGCAGTTGCTTCTAATGTTGTAAATGCAGGAATATATGTGTTTAAGCCAGAGGTTTTTGAATTGTTTGAGAATGTTCATTCTTTAGAAAGAGATTTGTTCTCTAAGTTAGCCAAGATAAAGCAACTTGTTGGCTTTTTTACTCATGGAGAATATGTGCATTTTGGTTAAGTTTTTAAATGGATTGAGAATTCTGTCTTATGGTGATATAAATGGCATTTGACCCAAATTTAGACAAGAAATTGTTTTCAGAAACAAAAGAATTTGAAACATCAAGAATTACAGTAGCAGTGCATCAGTATAATGAAGGTGAGAAGAAACTGCAGATTTCCAGAGAGAACAGAAATCAGAATAATGAATGGAATTTTGCTAAGCTTGGAAGGATGTTTAAGGATGAGGCTGAGGCTATTCTGCCTTTGATTAAGAAGTCTTTGGGATATATGTGATTATTTTAACATAATGTTTTTAAAGAAATAATAAATCCTGTTAATTGAAATGGCAATATACCTCATAAAAGACCAAAGCGGAACAGAAAAGATATATTCTGAAGCAAATGTAGTTCCGTTTAGCCGAGAGGTGATTGAAGCTGCAAAGCAGGCTATTGTTTCTGATGGGTTCTCTTTGGATGAGAAGCTGAAATTTTATTTTGGGCCGGATAGCCAACTAATAAAATTTGTTGGTGGGGAGAAAGAGGTTCAATTGCAAGATGTGGGGGATGTGGTTACTAGACGATTGGTAGATATTCTTCAGCCAAAATATTTCCTTGATGATGATCTTTACGAGAATGGAAGAGCGCATTTAATGCCTATTGGAGATTTAGTTGGTGCAGCAGCATTAAGGTAACTTATATTAATAAAAAAAGAAAGTTGTATTATTGTTCTTAAGAAGCCTGTTTTTTTCGTGTTTCCCTTACTTGTTCCATTATCTTTAATATTTCTTCATATTTTCCGGCAAATGCTAAGCTATGAGCCATTTCTGAGACCTGAGTATAAGTATATTCTTTATTAAATATGTCATCAAGCGCTTTAGACGTGTCTAATTCTAAATTGTCAAAGGGGCTCTGCCCTGTTGATGTTGAATTTCCCAATTTATAAGTGCTGGCTTCTTTCAGGCGATTTGCTGAATAAAGGCCAAAAATAAATTCCAATATATATGTATCCAAATCAGTTGCGGCTTCGCTTTTCCTATTCACTTCTGCGTAGCCCCCTTCAAAATTGCCTATGACACAAACAGCGACCCTGAAGCCCATATAAGCATTGTGGGCAAAATTAGCCTTAGCAAGCTGTATCCTTGGGTCACTTTCTGTAATTGTTTCTCTTAAGCTATCATAACTTCTTTGAGCAATAGAATCTAGAGTTGTATTTTGATTAGGGCTTAACATAAAAAATGGGAATTTGTATATACATATAAACTTTTCTTTTTTGTTAGCTTTTTGGAGTAGTTACTTTTATTTTTTAGACAAATTTCAGAACATCTTTTACTTTTATTGCCTTCATGCACTTTCTATAATCCTTGCTTGTTTCTGAATAGAAACATTCGGGTACTTGGCCTTTGTGTACATTAATGCATGGGGAGCAAGGCATTTGTTTGTATATTGCCCTGCTTTTTTTGTTTAAGGGGGCAAATCTTAATGGTAGATTAGGGCCAAATAGGCCAATTGTTTTTACATTCATTGCTGCTGCAATGTGCATTGGCCCAGAATCATTTCCTATGAAAACTTTGCATTTGGAAATAAGATAGAATGTCTGCCTCAAAGTGAATTTACCTGCAACGTTTAGAATGCTGTTTTTTATTCTTTTACTTTCTATAAGATTGATTATAAAATCGTTTAGTTTTCTTTCATTTGCCGAGCCAGTTAAAACAACTTTAGCGTTTTTCTTTTTCCTAAAGGTTCCTTCAATCAGTTCTGCAAATTTTTCAGGCTGCCACATCCTCGATTTAGAGGATTCTGCAGCTCCTGGTGCTATGCCTATCAGGTAATTTTGCCCTTTAATATTTGAATATTTTAGAGATAGATCAGTTATCTTTTTATCAGTAAGAGTATAATTCAGTTTTTCTAATCTTTTAACAGAGCCTTTGACCCCTAAAGCTTTAACTAAATCAAAAAATGTTTTCGAGACATGTTGCTTGTCATTATAATTAACTTTCTTGTCATAAACCAATGACCTTACACCATGCGAAAAACCAACAGTATATTTGCCTATAAAAAAAGACATGATTGCCGATACGTTGAGGTATTCCTCCATATCTATAACAATATCATATTTTTTCCAATTTCTTAGGGTAAACCATTTTAAAGAAAATATATTTGGCTTAATCACATTTAATTTACTGATAAATGGGTAGTTGAAGTAAACGTCTTTGTTTCTACTAGTGCATACAACATCAATTGCTGTTTTTGGATATCTTTCCTTTAATTTTTTTAAGGTGGGTATGGTTAGTATTGTTTCACCAATACCCCATAATTGGATAATAAGAATATTTTTTGTTTTGTCTATTGCAGGTATTTTTTTTCTTTTAAATAATTTTATTAATCCTAGAGCTATACAGTAAGGTACTCCAAATAGCTTGTCAACAAATTTGGTTAATCCAATACTCATTTTTTCTCAAAAGCAAGTTTTCTTACAATCTCTTCTAATCTTTTCTGGTTGCCTCTAACTAATAAGTATATATAGAACATACTGCCTATCAGGAAGAGAAAACCAGCTACGATGAAAAAATCAAGCGCTCTAGCAAACCCAATTGGCTTTAGAATTGGCTGTAATATGTGGGGGAATAGGGTAAGTACGATGAACACTAACCACAAAACAATCCAGAATAAATATTCCTTTATAGTTAGCTCCTTTCTTTTGTAGTGCAAGAAAGTGTAGTATATCATAAAAATTGCAAATAATGTTCCTAAAATCTGTATCCCTAAAATGCCTGATATCATTTTGATAACCTCCACCAAAATAGGTTGAAAACAATTTTTATTCCATCTATTATTGTAGTACCTTTGTATTTATCTGCGTAAATTGTTTTAATCGGTATTTCTCTGAATTTTAGTTTTTTCTTTCCTATGTTGGCAATCATTTCAGATTCCATGCTGTAATTAGATGCCTTCCACCTGATCTTTTTATAAGCCTCCCCTGTAAATGCCCTATAACCACATTGGGTGTCTTGCAGATTAATCCCATATAATAATTTTGTTGTTTGGTTAATAACCCAATTGCCAAATTTTAAGATAAGCGGCATCTCTTTGCTTAGTTTCCTGTAACCCAAAACAACATCAACGTTTTCCAGCTCATTTAGAAAGCGGGGTATTTGAGATGGTTCGTGTTGTGTATCTGCATCCAGGGCAATTATCTTTGAAGCACATTGTTTGATGGCATAATCACATCCTGTTTTTAGCGCAGCTCCTTTTCCCAGATTAATGATGTGTTTAAGCACTATTACACCTTCTTTTTTGGCTTCTTCGCTTGTTTTATCTTTTGAGCCATCATCGACTACTATGATGTTAGAAATATATTCTTTAGTTTCACGGATAACATCCCTTATCTTAGTCTCTTCATTATACGCTGGGATAATAGCAAATATTTCCGATTTCATCTATTCGCTAGAATTATTTAAGGTATTTATATCTTGTGAATTATTGGTACTTTCGTTTTTTGTTTCTTCAGATTCGGTTTTTTCAACTATTTCTTCCTCTTCAGGAACTTTGGGCTGATAATACTCTAATAAGTTAGTTGAGTTACCTTCCCAGTTTACTTTCCATATAATAATTCTTCCTCCGGTTATGTCAGTGACATCACTAAATTTATCAAAATATTTCAGGCCATGACCATTAAGATAAAACATTTTAGTGAACATAGAACTGGCTAGTTGAGGACTGAATAATAAGGCACCATAACTTTCTTCTCCATTAGGTATGATTGTCATGCTTATGCCAATAGTATCATTGAATTCTCTTTCTTTGTAGCTTCCATCTTTCGAAGGGAGGACTACTGAATTAGGATGTTTTATCCCTTGTTGTGTTGAAATATCTGATTGTAATGTTTCCAAATTAATTTCTACTTGCGCGCCTTGCCCAATGCTGCAACTTATTTTATTTTCTTCGGTTTTGCTGCAGCCAGTAGAGCCAGCATAGGATGGCCATGGCGCAATCCAATCATTTGCTTCTTTGTCTGATGTTAAAGATTGGACTTCATAATAAATGCTTTCTGCTTTCTCCCTCGTGTAATTAAACCTATTTTGTAAGAATGAAACGCTCTTTTCCAGGTCATCCTTGTACTCTTTTTTCTTCAATGTGTTATAGCTTAATGCTCTTTCAAAGTCCCAAGAACCAAAATGAGCCCATACGCCAGATTTGCTAACCATATCATATGAAGTTATGAAATAATCTTCAGGAGGAGTGCAATGCGTATATTTTAGGACAAGGTTTGTTTGTTCTTCATTCAATCCTTTTTGCAGCAAAACTTTTTTTGCTTCTTCCTTATCCAAGGTAACGATGTTTTCCAGTATTTCTATTGATTTAGGGGTGTCCTTAATAACTTTATCAATCTCATCAAAGGCATTATTCTGACCACAGTCAACCATCCTTAGGACACCTACAGCGTATTTTTCGTTATCTGTAAGCAAAACAGAGCCTATCCAATGGGCATTTGCAGATCCTTGCGATGTACCATCAAAAGTAACTGCTCTGTCTCCTATCATTTTAAACCAGTGGCCAAAATCCCACCAGGAGTTAATTATTGCGTTTGGCTGGGATTCCATCTTAATTCTTTCAAGAGAAGAGTACCATGCATCATTCATAGATGGAATTTCATTCATTGCTGTTGCTTTTGCTGATTTATATGGTGAAACTAATAAGAGGAGCAAAAGTAAGACTACAATTATATTTGATATTACTTTTTGAATATGAAGGCCTTTTGTTACTAGTTTAGATAAATAATAATATCCTGCGCCAAAAGTAACACTAAGCGCAATAGCAAACGCAGGTACGGATAGGAGCAGGTACCTTATCCCCTTTGTGCTTGCGTATGTTGTTGCAATAAGCCACAATATTAGGAGCAGGGCAGCTTTAATGTCAACATCGGTGTCTTTTTCTTTTATGATCAATAATAGTTTAATAATAGCCGGGATACTGATCAAAGTTAGGAATAATATCAAGTTTTGTGGTTTAATTGCGATTATTAACAAAAACCACACTACTGATGCCATAAAGAACCATAAGTCAGATGCCTTTTTGCTTTCTTTTTTTATTGTTGTGAGGGTCATTCCTACAAGTGATATTAATAATAAGAATGCGCTGCCAATACCCATTTGTGAAATTACTGAATTAAGTGAAGCTGGGTTTTGTTCTGCTACTGTGGTATAAACATTTGGCCATACTGTCGTTATTGCGACTTCTTTCATTCTTGCAAAAACAGACGGACCACCAAACGCATTTGTGAACATTCCAAAGTTGGTGAATAATGCGGTGAATAAGGCAGAAGATACGAAAAAGATTAAAATAAGGGTTATTCTATTTATCATTATTGGCTGCCTAATGAAAGATTTTATCTCTTTTCTATGCAGGATCAACAGAAATACGGTGTGAGCAATTGATGTTATTACAATAAAATCAAAAATATACCACCACCCACCCCATGCAAAAGAAAAAAGCCCTACAAAGAATCCGGATAAAGCGGATAATATAAATTTTCTCTTCCTATTCTGGGTTTCAAATGCCTCTAAGAATAACCAGGTTATAAAGAGGGGGAAAAGGACATTATATGCATCTGTATCTGCAAACCCCCCTACAGTTCTTGTTAAGAACGAAGGGTGAATCGCTACAACAAATGCTGCTATAAATCCTCCAAAATTATTGCTTAGCCTTTTTCCAATAAAGAAAGCTGGCAATATGCATAAAGCGGATAATATTACAGGAACATAAAACACTAATGTCATCAAGTCCAGGTTTCTGTTAAAAAAATGCATAAATTTGTAGAGGTAAGCTTCAAAATAAGCGTGGAACATATCTATAGGAACATCTCTCCCAAGGGGAGCATACATGTGGGTATCATATGGCTTACCATTCCTTAACTCGTCACCTGGATGGCCTCTTTCTAAAATATTTTTGGCATGCCTCATCCAGAAGTAGGGGTCAATTGCCACCAGATATGTTTGCCCATTTTCATTCTGTAATCTTGTTTTGAAATAATTAGATGTTGCTTCTATTTGTTGGCTTATCTGGGTTTTTTGTTCACTTAACAGTTTATTAAATTCAGAATCTACCAACGAGTTTTTGTTTGCTTCTGGCAGGTTGGGATATTGCTGATTTATCTGCTGCTTTATTGAAGATTGCAGCTGATTGTAAACTGCATTTGTAGCCCAATCATCTGTTACTGGCAAATAAGCAGGCTGCACTCTTAAATAAATGCTAAAGAACATCGCTATGATTATTAGCGCAGTTGGCAATAAAAACTTCTTATATTTTCTAAAAAAATCTAGCGTACCCTTAATATCGAGAGATATTTCTTCTTCATCTTTTGCTTCTTCTGCTTTGTTTTCTGTTTTATGCTCTTTTTTTCTTTTGAAAATGTTTTTAATTTTGCTAAAATCAAGATTTATTTCTTCGTCTTCTTTTATTTCTTCTTTTGGTTTTTCGGATATTTCCTTTTCCTTGGGTGTTTCTTCGTTTTTAGCCTCTTCACTATCTTTTTTCTTTTTCTTAAAAAGGCTTTTAATCTTAGAGAAATCTATGTTCACTTCTTCATCTTCTTTATTTTCATCTATACCCATCAAACCACCTAAAGTGGTGGAATTATATACCAAATAAAAAGGTTTCTATTCTAGGGGCCTTACGGAAAATAACATTTTCCTAGTTCCGCTCGTTTCACTCGGGAAACTGCCCACTAGAGTCCCACTTCCAGTTTGCGCTATCTGAAATTTTGATTTTATCAAAATTCTCAGATTTTGCAACTTCGTTGCAATTACCTTCGGTAGCACGAACGATAAAAAAATGAGTGGTTTACAGCAAATTAAGGATTATGAACTAAAATAAGAACTTTGAGAAATATAATAGTCTTGGCTCTTTAATCATTAATTTTAATAAGAATTTAGAGGGATAGTCTCTATCAAAGTGTTCTATCACTCCTTTTATTTTATCTTGTTTAAATAGTTTTATTAAAAGATTCCAATCTTTTTCTTTGAATTTATCCATGATTTTTCGCATTTTAAGGTGGACTAAAAGGTCTTTCCATATTTCTTTTTTCCATTCTTTTTCGTAATTTTTCTTGTTTATTATTGAGTTTGCTAAGGACTCTGCTGCTTTTAAGCCTTGTACAATCCCTCCGCCTGTTGTTGCTTTAACTTGTGCTGCTGCATCACCAACTAAATATACATTGTCATTTTTTGTTTTTAAGCTGGGGTTGTAGATTGGGATTAATCCGCCTTGCTTCTCAATGATATTTTTGTTGCTAATGTTTTTTGATTTTAGAAATCTATTGAACGCTTCGTATGGATTACTGTAAGAAGCGACACCTACTCTGCACACTTCCCTATTTTCTGGCACAACCCAAGCAAATGCCCCTATACTAGGGTAGAATTCAATCTGATTTTCGTTTTTAAATTTGACAACTGCTTGAATTCCAGCCATAAACTTTCGTTTTCCGAATAGGTTATTAGATTTTGCAACCTGGCTTAATGGGCCGTCTGCACCTATAAGATAATCTGTTTTGAGTATTGTTTCATTCTTATTGTTGTATTTTATTTTTATAAGTTTATTTTTATTTTCCATAAATTTGTAATTTAAGAATATTTTAGTTCCCTGGCTTATTGCAAGATCTGCTAAACAGTTATCAAATTTTTTCCTGTCTAAGACGAGGTTTTTGTTTTTTAGTTTCAATTCTAAAAAGTTATTTTTTGAGAATATCTTTACTCTATCTATCTTATTTACGATTACATCTTTTTTTAATTTTAAGAGTTTGTTGATTGAAGAAGTGACTAGCCCAGTACATTGAACTGGTTTGCCAATTTCTTTATGTTCCTCAAAGATTTGTACATCTTTTCCTGCTTTTGACAGCAGGTATGCAGAATAGCAACCTGAGGGGCCGGCTCCGATTATTGTAATCATCTTTTTCTTGGTATTGGCAATTACTTAATATAGTTTAGTTTTTTACTTTATAGTAAATATCAAATTTGAGCATTTTAAAATAGTGAAAATTAGAAAGCTTTAAATATTATGCTGATTTACCAGTTTTAAATTGGGGGGTAGAATAATGATTAATATCATTCCTTATAATTTACAAACAGGTCCTAGATTAGGGAGGCAGGATATTGGGCCTATAGTAGGTTTTGATGAACCACCTGTTCCTGGAGCTGTTTTATCAGATCTTTCTTCTCCAAGAATGGCTGAGAGGTATTTGCGTGCTTTAGGCGATGGTCTGGACCAATTATTACAAGGCCCAATTGGTGATGCTCCAACATTTCTTTACAGTAGATTGAGGAAAGTTACCCCGGAGGTAATACCTGAAACTAGCCACGGAGAAGGACAATCTGTCATTAGTACTCGCAGGAGGGGAAGTGTTGGAGGAGCAGTTACAACTCTTTTATCATTGTTAGCACTTTATTTTACTACAGGCTGTGTATCTTCACAGGCTCGTCTTGAAAAACTTAAGGATGACCAGTTTTTAGCGCAAGGAGACAGGAAAAAGATGCAGCCTGCCTATAGAGATGATGATGGATTAGTAAAACAGGCAAAAACAATAGGTGAGTTTGGAGAAGGGGGCATTGGCCCTGGTCTTCCTCCTGATAAATATGATCTTGGCGATTTAACTAAAGCTGTGATGGAATTAAACGCTTATGTTCAAGGAGATTATAAGAAAAAGATTCAACCTACAGATCCAGAAAGGTACAAGGAAACAGAAAAGGCTGTTAAGGGCGCAACAAGAAGGCTTGCAGATTTGTATGGCAGGATGTATCATGATATGGTTCGTTCTGGTTTGTTAGATACAGCAGCAGGATTTAAGGAGCAAACTGATGCTGTTTATCAAGCAGCTTATGGAAATCCACTTCCAGATGTAGATGCTATAAAAAATCCAGGAAATAAAGAGGAAAAAGGCACATATCCAATGTCTGCCCTTAGGAAATTTCAGGGAAGCGATTTAAGAGATTTTGTTCTTGTTAATTTTGTAGATGAGGTTAGGTTTAGGGATGCTTATCATGATAATTCATTGGCAGCTTTGTTAGCATGGATTGCAAGACAGACCAACCCAGATGATTATTTTGGGAAATTGGCCCATATTGAAAACTCCCGCTCATTAAGAGGAAATGCTAAGAACTTTAATGAATATTTAGCAAGATCGGGTATTGCTGGAAAATCTGTTTTGTATGATCTGTCAGGAATTTTCAGTGATTTTGGGATGCATAATGCTGTTATGGAAAATGGAAGGGCAAGACAAAGCGGCATACCTGTTTTACAACAAGTTTTAGCTAATCCGGCAAAATATGGTTTAAAGAGCGTATCTGATGTTTCTTCATTAGCTTCTAATTTTGTTTTTGGTGCTGTTGGAGAAGTTCCTATCATGGGTTATAATGGTTTAGTTAGATCTCCTGTTGAATGTGGAACTAATGGTTTAGATAATATAGTGGGTAGTAAAGGGCTAACTTTGTTTTCAAGGGGTGCTTTAGATAGGATAATACTCCCTTATTATGTTGCAGTTGATGTATTTCCTTTAGGAAGGTCCTTTGGGGAGTATACTCAATCTACAAATTTAGATGCATTGTTATTCACGCTTGGGTTGGTTAACAGATCTGCATCATTAGACCAATTGGATATTATAACCAATGATGGAAAGATTTCTCCTAAGGAATTCAGGCTTTCCAGAGTACATCCAGCAATGGCATTCTATTTTGCAAATGGCGGAGCAGATTCAATGACCGAGGCTCAATTTAATGCAATAGCACCATTATTGCCTAAGAAGGGAATCAGTTTTGGTTCAGTTGCGGGTGTTGATAACTTAATTTCACCTGAAGAATTTGCTTTACAGGCAGCATCAATGAATTTATCTAGAGATGATCTTACAAAAATAGTTTTTAGTTTGTTCGATAAAGATAATAGCGGCCATCTGGAAGGAGGGGAGTTTACAGAAGTTTTGAAAGTGTGGTACAAAAACCCTCCAAGAATAATTGGGCATTATGTAAGAGATGGCGAGAATGAAGCTTTGAAAGGGGTTTTAGTGGGTTGGCCTTTTACTCAGAATTTATTCTATTTTGATTTAGAACAACTTGATTTTAGACACAGCGGAGGATATCCTAGATCAACGCCAGAGAGGATCACAGGGATCGCAGCTGCAATTGCAAACGTTTTATTAGGCGGAGGAGCTAATGGTCCAGGGGCGGTTACTGGAGGAACAACAGGCGGACCAGGAGCAGGACCATGAAAAGATTCTTATTGTTTCCTTTGATACTTGCACTTTTTACAACTGTTGTTTATGCTCAGGTTAATGAGCTTAACAATTTCAGATATGCTTATTATAATTCTAATGGAGATTTTGTTACTACATCTACACCTGTTGATCAGGTTAACTATATTGGTTATGTGTGCACAAGCAATAACTGCAGGACTGTAAGCACTGCAGGCGGTACAATGTTTGATGGGATTGCAAGAAATGCAGGAGCACAGACAAATAATTATGTTTTTACTTACCCTACAACTTTGTTAAACCTAAATGGTTATGGCGTTTATTTGTATAAGCCAGGATATATAACATATGAGATTAAATCTAACTGGGCGGGAGTAGGAACTGTAGGGCCATACAATAGGTACCTTTCAAAAGTACAAGAATGCAGAGCTCCAATAGAACAATTAACTGTTTTGAATGATGTTCAACCAAATGTTCCTTTGCTTGTGGGAGTTAATGCAAGTTTGGATTCAACTGTTTTTTCACCTCTTTCAAATTCAGGTCCTTTGGATTATACACCCCCTCAATTAGTAGATGATTATTATTCTGTTAAGGTTAATGTTACATTAACAATATATAATTATACTGGAGATATTGCTTTTGAGGAAAATACAACTTTGCTTATCCCATTTAGCGGCTCTAAGAGGGCTGAATTTACATGGACACCAACTGTAGCTGGAACTTATTTAGCAAGAGCAGTTACTAATGTGCCAGATCCTAAATGCCTTTCAAGCCAAGAAGAGGATACTGAGAAAAATTTCCATGTTCTTTCTGATGAACCACGAAATATGTGTTACACATTATTGAATGGTATTGGCCTTAGCGATCAATCTCCGGATCCTGGTGAAGATCTGACTATACATGCTTTTAAAACAAGCAACTACGCTGATGATAACTATTTGTTAACGCCTATTCCTACAAATACTACAATTAAGGTTACTAAAAATGATGGCACAGTTGTGTTCCAACAGGCTAAACAATTAGCTGCTAATCCAAACTCTGTTGATGCAACTTACTTTGAATATGTTTGGAGTATTCCATCTGATGCTCCTGAAAATTATACTATAACAATTGATGGAATTGGGGATAGCATATTGTGCAATGGAACAAACCTAATGGAAAATATTAGTGTTGGTACAAGTGTGAAGCCGTTACCTAATACCGCACCTGTTTTACAGGATATTCCTGATAAAAATATTGATGAAGATGCAACTCCTCCAAGTGATTGGATAGATTTATGGGCTTATGCTGAAGATGGAGAAAGCACTGATGATCAATTAGTTTTTACTATAGTTAGCCAGAGCAATCCAAGTTTGATTAATTGCAGGATAGAACAAAATAGATATATAAATTGTGATAATCCTGCACTACACAGTTGGGGAAGTTCTACAATAACAGTTGAGGTATCTGACAGAGTTTTTACAGACAGGGATAGCTTTACTATATTTGTAGATAAAATCAATTATCCTCCTGTTTTGGATCCTATAGGAGACAAAGCAGTAAACGAAGGGCATTTATTGCAATTTCAGATAAATGCTGTAGATTTTAACAATGATTCTTTAACATATTCTGCTTTAGACTTGCCAGCAGGTGCAAAGTTTAATTCAACAACAAAACTTTTTAGTTGGGTTCCTGATTATGATCAGTCTGGCGAGTATTTTGTTACTTTTAATGTTACAGACGGAGTATTTTATGATTCAGAAACAATAAAAATAATTGTTCTAGATGTTTGTGTTGATAGCGATCTTGATGGTTATTATGCAATATCTATAAACTGCCCAGGCAGCAATGATTGTGATGATGGAAATGCTGCTGTAAATCCTGGCGCTGCAGAATTGTGCGATGGAAATGATAATGATTGCGATGGCTTAACAGACGAGAATTTCATTAATTTAGGAAATGTTTGCACAACAGGTTTAGGGGTATGCCTGGCTAATGGCAATTTTATTTGTAAGCAAGATGGCTCAGGCACAGAATGTGATGCTGTTCCAGGACAGCCAACAGGCAATGATGATGATTGCAACGGCATAGACGAGAACTGTGATGGCGCTGCTGACGATAATTATATACCAACTGCTACAAGCTGCGGGCAGGGAATATGCGCTGCTAATGGGCAGTTAAATTGCGTTAATGGAGCTACACAAGATTCATGCACAGCAGGAACACCTGCAGC
>Ga0268276_1002937_pt1 | contig 13822 bp, 16 predicted proteins | sample saktaG_4_FD_190145 | JGI IMG/M metagenome (GOLD analysis project Ga0268276, IMG submission 190145) | Saline water microbial communities from Sakinaw Lake, British Columbia, Canada - sak_2010_1_5_45m | ecosystem: Environmental > Aquatic > Non-marine Saline and Alkaline > Saline ...
TTACTAGTTGTGGCAATATCAATGATGAAGAGTGTATTTGTGAAATTTGGCCATCTTTTCCAGTTGTTTTTCCCAAAGATTATTCTTTGTACTTAAATGGCGCTGAAAATATAATATTAAATAAGAACAATAAGAAAGTGATGGATGATGAAACAGTAAGTGAAACTTTCGGTGTTTATGCTGTTGCACTAAATAAGGGGGAACTTTTTTATGGAAGAGAATATTATCTCGATCGAAATAACATTTTATTTGCTAAAGAATTTCCAGAAATACAAGGAAAATCAAATGGAGAAATTATTTCAAAATATGTTTTAAAAGATTCTACAGGAGACTTGTTTATTTTTACATATTATTTGGGAGTTTCTAGTAAGGAAAAAAATGCAGAAATAGATGCAAAAATCCAAGAATTGCCAATCTGTGTAGAAGGAAGAGCTGAAGCAATTAATGAATTTAAAAGAATCAGAGATAGTTTAAGCACTGCTTCAGGAGAATATACTATAAAATTATCTCCTGGATTTTTAATTTTAATAAGCAACCAACAAATGTCTTTGAAATACGATGATAAACCTGTTAATGGGATAAAATATGAAGCATCAAGTTTAGGATTATCTACCCCTGAAGGAATCCATTTAATAAAAACTGAAGAAATGACTTCTGTAGTTCAATTATGTAGTGGCTCAAAAAAAGAGGGTTCTTTGAAAAATGGTAATATCATTGAAATTAAACAAGAATCTGGAATAAACTGTTTATATTTTTAAAAAGAGAAAGTTTTAAAAACAAAAAAGAACTAGAAAAATTGAAAAAAGAGGATAATATGAAAAACAAAAAGGGCATTGAAATAAATATTGCTACAATAATCATCTTAGTTTTAGCTATTCTAGTATTAGTTATTCTCTCATTGTATTTTACTGGTGGAATGAAATCTTTATGGGACAGAATAAAGGGAACTAATACCATCTATAACAACAATGATATAAGCATGGCCAAGCAATTATGTGAATCAAGAGATATAGCTTCTTTTTGTTCACAAAAAGTCAGCATTCCGCTGCAAAACGGCACAATAGTAGAGTATTACTGTGGTCAAAGCCCGATTAAGGCAAAACCAAAGGATAATGAAGGAAAAGTTATACCCAACAACGAATATGATTGTACGGTTTATGACCCATTAAATACATACAAATAAAATGCTAAATTCTAAGAAAGGTGGCACAGAACTTTCTATGTCTTCAATAATAATTTTGATTATCCTTATTCTTGTTCTTGTGGTTATTATTTTTATTGCTGTTGGAGCATTTGGTGGTTTTGGAAAAGATATCATGAGCAAGATAAGAATTGCCTTAGGATTCTGGAATAGCAGTATGGCAAGCTTGCCAAGTTAAGAGTATAATCCTTGAGACTAATTGCGCAAGACAACGTTGTTTTGCTCGAAAATCAAAGATTTTTGGCACACCAAAAACCACTTGGTTTTTTAGTGTTCGCCAAAGCGAAAAATCTTGCAAGAAAAAACTTTTTTCTTATATTACTTACAAACAATTATTTTGAACAAAGTTTAAATAATTGTTTTTCTGTATAGATTGTATGAGGTTAGACAAAAGAGGAGGAGAGAAACTATTAGGAGAAAATACAATTGGATTGATTATTGCAATAATCGGAGTTTTATTAATTCTAGCAGTTTTAGCAATAGTTGCAGGATTTCAAAGTCAAGACAAGGAAAATGAACAGGCAAAAGCAACTTTAGAAAATATTGCAAATAAGATGAATCCAATGGGTTCTGGTGATATTGAAAATGTTATTGTTTATCTTCCAGTAGGATGGACTTTAGTTGCTTTTGATGAAAATACCAAGGTCTTAAATGGGTTTACTGTTCCTTCTTCATATACTTTCAAGAACTCATTATGTATTTTTAAAGAAAAAAAGAAAGTATTTTGCCAGGTTATTAAAGCACCTCTTTTAGACCAAAACCAATTATTTATCCATCGAATTGAGTCTTATAAAAGATTTTCTATAGGTTATGATGGCATTAAATATCAGATTGGTTTAACAGAATTAGATATTAAAAAACAGTCTATAGCTGAACAAGGTTTATTCACCCTACATAATTTTGATGATGGAACTTGGAAAGAAATTAATTCAATTGATATGGGTATTTATTACACTGTTTATGAAGGAGATTTTAAAAACATGTTTGAGAATTACTGGAAAAGCGAAGAGTCACTAATAGACCAGAGTATAGATTATTACTGCAATAAAATTCCGGATGTAAAAAAGAGATTTTATGAATATGTTAAATGCTATGGTGTTGGAATGGCAAGTGATTTTTCTTTGTATACTAGAGATACAATAAAAAAGACAAAAGAAGAGAGCGAGATTTTTACGGATTGTCAAGATTGTGAATTAGGATACACTGACTTGAAAACAGATAGAACAATTGGAAGAACATTATTTATTGGAAAAGCGACAGAATCTCTTTATTTGGGAGAAGTTGTTTATTTACAGTTTGATTGCTCTAATGTTGGAGAAACTTGCAAAGATGAATGTGAAAAATGGAATAATAGATATTATGTTATAGAGGGTGTTGATCCCACTGGAAAATTAGGAAATAAAATCTTGTTGTTTGCAGGTGGTGGAAAAGAAAGAGGAGATTATATACAAGGATGTCTGCCAAAAAAAGCAAAAGTATTCACAGATTCTATAATAAATACAGATGCATTAAAATCAGCTGATAAACTAACAACTCAACTAAGCTAGAGGTATAAAATGGAAACAAGAAGTTTCAAAATATTTAAATTTGACTGCAAATTCAAATATGCTAGAAAAAATAAAAATTTTTTCTGCATACCAAAAATAGAAAATCGAGAGATTTTCTATTTTCAGTAAAATGGAAACAGAAATGATTGTCAGGACATTAACTTGGATTATTGTTGGGGGTTTAGTAATTGCTGGAGTAGTTTTGATGTTAAAAAAGATAGGAGTCATCTGATATGGTAAAATCAAAAAAAGGGGCAATACTCCAAGAAAGAGTCATAGTAATAATTCTTTTTATAATTGTAGCTGCAGTAATCATTGCTCTTTTAATTTATGAAAATAATAGTGCTAAAGGAATGGTGGATAAAGAGATTTGCCATCAATCAATTGTTGAAAGAAGTAATTCTCTTTTTCGAGGAGAAGGCCTTAACCCTATTGAACTAATACCTTTAAAATGCAAAACAGAGGAAGTTAATATCGATAATACAAATGAAGAGGACATCAAAACAAAAATTGTAGAGTCGATGTATAACTGCTGGTGGATGTTAGGCGAAGGAAAACTAGATTTCTTTAGTAGCCCTTCTTCCTATGATATTACTAATCCCCTTGTTGTTGAAAAAATGAATTGTTTGGTTTGTTCTACAATAACCTTTAGTGAAAAAGTTAAAGAAAAGAATCTTCAGATAGATCTGGCTTCTTATCTTCAAAAAGCAAAAATTCCTTCTGGTGTGACTTATCTAAGTTACTTTAGCGAAGGAAATACTAATTATCTTAATTCAGATTCTAACCCAACAAAGGGGGAAGATGCTCTTAAAATTAATACTAATCAAGATTTGATGTTGGTTTATATGCAATTAAAAGGCCCGAAAGTTGCAGAAGCTATGAAGGCAAATATTGGGACTGGTGTTGTAGGGGGTGTTGTGGCTTTTGCTGGTCTTGGAGCAGCAATTGGATCTATTGCAGGAGGAGTTGGAGCAATTCCAGGAGCTGCTGCTGGGGCTTTAATTGGATTATTTGCAGGAGCTTTTGCTGGAACAGTTGCTGGTGGAGCAAGTATAGGTACAAATGTTCTAACTTCTATTGTAAGATGTGATACTACTTCTGGTTGTAATTTTTTAGCCCTAGTTCCTGCTACTCCAGAAAACTTAAAAAAGTGCCAAAAAATTCAAAGCATTCCTTGATTATTAAAAAAATTTATAAGATACTCTTAACTGTAAAAAAATGAGAAAAACAAAAAAAGGTGCATTAACTCAGAATAAAATAATTACAATTATTATTTTGATAATTGTTGCTGCAATACTCATTGCTTATTTTGGAGTTCAATATAGCAGATCAAAATCTTTAATCAGTAAACAAGATTGTTTTAATTCTGTTGTTGCTAGAAATAATGCTTTAACAAGAGGAGAAGTTGTCCAGGTGGAATTTTATCCTTTAAGATGTAAAAGCGAAGAAGTAAAAATAGACAATTCTGATGAAGAAGAAATTCAAAAAACAATTGCAAATGCAATGTATGATTGTTGGTGGATGTTAGGAGAAGGAAAAATGACTTTCTTAAAAGATAAGGCATATATTAGACTTATGCCAAATGATAATTCTGAAGAAATGGCTTGTGTTTTATGTTCTACAATTACTTTCAATAAAAAAGTAAAAGAGAAGAATTTGGATGTAGATATTATGAGTTATTTAGAAAAAACAAAAATTCCTTTAGAAGACAAAACTTACTTGGATTTTTTTACAAATTCAGAAAGTTCAAAATTAGAAGTAATTGAAAATTCTGGAGATACAAGCAGCATAAATACTGGACAAGATTATGCTGTTATTTATTTTTCTATAAAAGGAGGAGAAATCGGCAATGAAATTTTAAGAAATCTCATGCCAAACATTATTTGGGGTAGTCTTTCTGCAAGTTTAGGTCCAGATGGTGTAGGGTTATATCATAGATTGGTTACAATTCCTAGGATAAATGCTTATCTTGAGAAAGTTAAAGTTGCAAATGCCCATTGTGAAGCAGGCTTAAAAGGATGCAATATCTTAATGCTAGTTCCTTTAAATGAACAATCATTTGCTACATGCAGGCATTTTTCTAATATTCCCTAAATTTTTGATATGGGTGTAATATTCCAAAATTTTCTTTATATCTTACATAAATAAATTTTACTAAAATTTATTAACCTTAAAATTCTCTAATGACTATGGTTCGTAATAAAAGAGGTGGAGATAATCTAATGTGGAAATCTATTCTTGCAATGATTGTAGTTTTAGTAGTAATGGCTGCCTTGATATTTTTATTTACAAAGTATGGTTCTGGAGAATTAGTAAAAAATGAGATAACTGCTAAACAACTTTGTGTTATTATCACTGGAGCAGAAAATGGAACTACATTAAATATAACTTCTAATTCAATTATTGAAAAAAACGGCTTAAATATAGTTGTAAAGAAATCAACAATTGATTTTGGATATAGTTATCCTTGCAATACCCAAAATTTTGAAATTGAGAGAGAAAATAAAAATATGATAATAAGGATTGGTGAGTAAGATAAATAAAAAACATAGCCCATAAAACACTCCAAACGGAAAAAATAAAATGATAAAAAATATTAGGGCAACACAATCAAGTTATCTTGTTGTCTGGACTTATAGGATTATAGCCATGGTTTTGGTTACGATGGGATTTATAGCTATTTTATGGATCAGATTTTCACAACCTTATGACATAAGGCCCTTGGAATCTGCTGTAATAGCTAAAAAAAGCATTGAATGTTTAAGTGAAAAACAGATGATTCTTCCTTTAAATTTTTACAAAGAAAAATTAAATGGCTGTTTAGATATTGATAAAGAAAATATTTTTTTGATGATAAAATTTCAAGATAAAAATATAACTCTTGGGAAAAAAAATCTTGAAACATATTGCGAGTCTGGTGTTGAAATGAAATATAAGCCTTCTTGTTATGAACAAGAGTATTTTGTTTTAAATGAAAATCAAAAACTAGACAAAATAACTGTCTTTGTGGCAATTAATAAAAACAATAAAAATGTTAAATAAATTTTTTAGAAAAGGCAAAAAAGCACAAGTAGGAGAAATTTTAGAAGATATTTTTAGTCTTTTAGTTATTGCTCTGCTTTTAGTAGTATTGTTTTTAGTTGCTATGCTACTTCAAAAACATGGATTAACTTTGAAAAGCGAACAAGTATCGAGTAGAATTCTTAATGATAAAGCAGAATTAATGTTAAATTCAATTATGAGAGAAAAACAAGGAGATAATAAAATTTTTAGTGACCAAATAAGAATTAGAGATGAAAATGCTAAAAAAGCTCTAGATCAAAAGATTAATCTTATAAAAAATCAAGTTGAAAATTATGGGTTTCATCTGGATGTTATTTACAATAATGCAAATGAAGAGTGTGCAAAAACTCCTGAAAGACTTACAAAAAACTCTTGTTTTTTTATTCCTAATAATCCAATTGCAATTAAAATGATTAGCGTATGGGGCTATAAAACATAATAAAAATGATAAAAAACAAAAAAATCCTAGAAAAAGAAGCTTTTTTTGGACGTCCAAAATTTAATAATTTTGTCCGAAACAAGAAAGCACTAGGTTTTGGAAAATTATTCTTAATTTTGTGTTTAGTATTATTTGGGTTAACTCTCTGGTTTTTTACTCTAGCAGATCAAAGAATCAATACATGCATCGGAACAGAAGAATTAGATAAAATCTCAAGCAAGAATCTTGAATTTTATTTCTTTGATTCAATGAGGCTTGCTACTTCAGACTTTATAAAAGAAGCAACAGATTACTCTTTTATAGATCCAGATAATAATGCAAATTGCCAGTTAACTTCAGGAAATGTCGTTATATTGAATAGTGACTGTAAGCCAAATGAAGAAATTCTCAAGATAAGAGCAGTTGATAAAATAAAAGAAGATGTAAATGATTCCTTAAAAAAAATAAAAATTGAAAATGATGTGTCGTGTTTATTTGAAAAAAATAAGAAAATAAATTTTTTAAGATGTTATAGTAAGGATATTAATCTTTCCTCTAAAAGAAATGGTGAATTTTTCAGATATACTATTTCTCATAAATTTAATCTGAATGAAACAATTAATTTTGATGAACAAATAAATTTAAGTGAAATCAGTGAGATTTATTTAGCTTCAGAAAATTGCCAAAATGTAAATTGCCAGATAATCTCTAAAGAGTGGGATGTTAAAGAAATTAAAGAAGAAGAAAATTATCTTATTTTTTCATTAAAAACAAAGAAAGAATATCCTTTTGAAGATAAAATAGAAAAGATTTCTTGGAAATTCGCAATCAAAACCTGAGAATTAAAAGTAGCCAATGCAAGTTAGTTGTATTTGCGATTATTCTTTTTCTTATTTCTTGTTGAGAGTTTGTTTGAAAGACAAAAACAAGACAGAAATCATAAAAATTACAAGTACAGCTAACAAAGTCAGGCTAAAAAAAGATGACATTTTACTGCCATAATGTTTAAAAATCAGTTGTTGATTTTAGTTATATGATCAGGGCCCCATTTGAACAAATTATTGAGAGGATATCAAAATCAGCTAGTGTAGAAAAAGAGGAAGTTTTAAGAAGAATTGCTGCAAAAAAAGCAAGATTTTCTGACCTGATTAGTGATGAAGGAGCAGCACAGATTGTGGCTGCTGAACTTGGTGTTTCTTTTGAAAAACAAAAGCTTAAGATAAATGATTTGATGATTGGAATGAAAAAAATTTCTGTAACTGGAAAGATTACAGAAGAGCCTATAATCCGGGCATTTAAAAGACAGCAGCAAGATGCAGAAGTTGCCTCTTTTTCAATAGGCGATGAAACTTCAAATGTAAGAGTAGTTTTATGGGATACTAACCATATTTCTTTAATTAAAGATGGAACTATTAAGCTGGGTTCAACAATTGAAATTAAAAGCGCAGATATCAGGGGAACAACTGAAAGAGAAATTCACTTAAATTCATTTTCTGAATTAATAAAAAGTGAAGTTGAAATCCAGGAAGTTATAACTAAAAGAGATTCCCCAATAATGAAGAAAATCTCTGAAGTAAAAACAGGTGAAAAAGTCAATGTCAGAGCATCTATCTTGCAGATGTTTAACTTGTCTTTCTTTTATGTCTGCCCAGAATGTAATATGAAAGCAACTTTTGAGGGTGAGAAAGCAACTTGCCCAAAACATGGTTCAATTATGCCTAGAAAAAGAGCTATCTTAAACATGGTTATTGATGATGGCTCTGATAGTATAAGGGCTACAGCTTTTAATGAACTTATTTTAAAGATTTTCAATATTGAGAATGAATCTCAATTAGATGATCCTAACCTGATTATAGAGAAAAAAGAAGAATTATTAGGAGAAGAGTTCTCTTTTTTAGGAAGAACTAGAAAAAATGTTTTATTTAACAGGGATGAATTCACAATTAATGATTGTGATAAATTAAGTGCAGATGACGTAATTAAAATATACAGCAAAAATCCTTGATCATATATCATTCATGGTTAGCTCTAAGGCTAATACCAAAAGAGGCCTGAAAAATGCTAGAAAAAGTAATACTTTTTCTGCACACCAAAGATGTTCATCATCTTTGGTGAGAGGTGACTTTTTATGTTATTAAGAACACATTTTATATTCAATTTTTTTGTATTTCTCTTGTTTTTACAATTAGGAATTTTTGAATTGTCTGCCTGGGTTTTTTTAGTATTTTTTATAGCTACTTGCTTGCCAGATATTGATATTCCTGGAAGTTTTATAAGCAAGCATACAAAACCTTTAAGCAATTTCTTGCATATAATCATAAGACATAGAGAAGAATTTCATAGTTTGCTTTTTGCAGTAATTTTATCTTTACTTACTTTCCTAATATCTAGAAACTTAATTTTAACAGGAATTTGTTTCTTATTTTATTTATTACACTTATTATTAGATAGTTTAACTCCTTATGGGATTAAATGGTTTTGGCCTTTAAAATGGAAAACTTCAGGAAAAATAAAAACAGGTAAGTTAGGGGATGCCCTGATTTTCTTGGTTTTTGCTCTGGCTTCAATTATATTAATTATTTTGATGATTTAGATTTTTTAGGACATCTGTATTTGTTATAAAATTTTTAGAAAATAAAGTTCACGGATTAAATTAAAATAAACAACTTACAGATAGCCAAGCTAAATTATAAGATAAAGAGCTAGATTAGATTAATAATGTATATTCTAGATTGAAATAATCCTTATAAAGCTAAGAAATTTCTAAGAAACATGACTAAGGAAAAGGATAAGGAGAAAGAAGAAACTGAAACTGAAAAAGTGAAAGATTCTGCAGAGATAAAATTAACTGATTTGCCTGGAATTGGAGCTACAACAGCAACTAAACTAGAAGATGCAGGATATGGGGATTTAATGTCATTAGCTGTAATGACTCCTAGTGATTTATCTTCTGTAGCTGACATGACAGAAGCATCTGCTAGAAAAGCTATTTTTGCTGCTAGAAAAATGCTTCATCTAGAGTTTGAAGATGCTACAGTATACTTAAAAAAGAGAGAGACGGTAATAAAAATTTCAGCTGGTTCAAAAAATTTAAATGCATTACTTGGGGGAGGAGTAGAAACTAGGGCAATAACAGAAGCTTATGGTGCTTTTGGTTCAGGAAAGAGCCAATTAGCACATCAATTAGCTGTAAATGTTCAATTGCCAATAGAAAAAGGAGGAGCAAATGGAAAAGCTATTTGGCTTGACACTGAAAGCACTTTTAGACCTGAGAGAATCAAATCAATGTGTCAGGCCCAAGGCTTGGATTTTCAGAAAACCCTGAAGAATATTTTTGTAGCCAGAGTTTTTAATTCAGATCATCAGATTTTATTAGTTGATAAAGTTATTGACTTAATTAAAAAAGGTGAGCCAATAAAATTGATTATTGTTGATTCAATTACAGCACATTTTAGGGCAGAATTTGCAGGAAGAGGACAATTAGCAGATAGACAACAAAAAATTAACAAACATCTTCATGCTTTGATGAGATTAGCTGAATCTCAAAACTTAGCAGTTTACATAACCAATCAAGTTATGGCTGATCCTGCAATGATGTTTGGAGACCCGACAAGACCAATAGGTGGACACATTCTTGCACATGCTTCAACTTATAGAATTTATTTAAGAAGAGGAAAGAAAAATTCTAGAATCGCTAAGATGATTGATTCTCCTAATCTGCCAGAAGGAGAATGTGTTTTCTTTATTACAGAAACAGGTTTGCAAGACGAGGAACCTTAATTAGATTACTAGCCTAGCAGCTGTAAGTTATAATCTAATGTCTTGAGATTGTTTCAACAAAATTATTGGAAACAAATGAGTTCTAAGCACTTAACTTTAGAAAAGATTGTCTAAACTTGGCTCTTGTTTTGTTTTTTTAACTTCTGTTTTAGTTACAGTTGTCTTAACCATTTTTGATTTTGATTTTTCAGTCTTCTCTTTTCTTTTTTTGGTTTTTTTAGGTTTTTCTGGTTTTTCTTTTGCTGTTGGTTTTGTTTCAGTAACTGTTACTGTTTTGATAATTTTTTTGGACTTTCTTTTTCCTCTGGCTTTTGTTTTTTTAACATTTCCTTCTTTATCAACAAAATAAAGATAACCTGGCTGTCTTGTTACAACATTTTTTGCTACAACACCTTCTTGAATTTCTGCTTTTTTTATTTCTTTTTCAATTTTTTCAGAAGATTTTTCTTCTTTTGGCATATCTAACATGCCAGACATTACCTTAACATTATGTGCTAAAGGCTCTAGGATCTTAGAAAATGTCTGTTGTAATGCTTGAACGTCAGCATTAAGTGTTTTTACAGAAGAAATTTGCTGATGCATGATTCTTGGAATCTGTTCTCTGATTTCATCTATTGCTTTTTCTTGTAATTTATTTTTTTCTTCAATATTTTTTAGTTTTGAACTGACTATACTAATAAATTGTTTGAATTGAAGTTCTGTAAGAGCAGATTTTTCAGATTTTTCCTGATCTTCAATTCTAGACTCATGTATTGATTTTTCTTTAGTTTCTTCTTCATAATCTCGGGCATTTTTTGCTAATTCCATTTTTACTTTTGCATGATTAAAGGCATCGTTTATTTCAACTGGAGTATAGCCTTTTCCTCTTAAATATCTAATTATATCAAAATCACTAAAACCTCGTTTACTCATCTCAATGATAACATTTGTTGGAATTGGGCGTGACATTTTTTATCTATAAGTTTTCTAGTTTATTTTAGTGAGTTCAGTGAACTCTCAAGTTCACAACGTTGTGAACTCAATCTATTTTTTTAACTTACCTCTTATCATTTATTTACTCATCAACCCGGATAATTTTGTCTTTAGATGAAGCATGTTTATTTTTAATTGCTTCTGATATCATCTTTTTAACATCATCTATTGTTGCGAATTTCATTGGCTGCCAATTTTTCATGTATTTGTCTAACATCTGCACTTCTTGACGCCTGACAAAATCACCTGATTGTTCGATCATCATATTTGTTGTATCGCGCATTTTTTGAAGAGCTTGTTTCATTGCTGTTAAATCTTCATTAATGCTTTTATTATCTTTATTTAATCTTTGTGCAGTATTTAATAAAGTCTGGCTTAAAAGAGAAAGTTTTTCTGTAACCACGTTTTGTTTTTCTTCAAGATCGTTGATTCTTGTATTAATATCTGAAAGCATTGCACTTAAACTAGATGCTTGTCTTTGTTCTACCATTTCAGTAAAAATCCTCCGATTTTTGCTGTACTTGAAAATCCAAAGATTTTCTGTGCGCAGGAAACTTTGTTTCCTTGCGTGCAAAAAATTTCTTATTTTTTAGCATTTTCTTTTAGCCTCTTTTTTCAAGATTATAGGGGATTTTTGATTTAAATATTATTGTTAATTATCTTATTTTATTCTTCTAATTAATTCTTTTTTAATTTCATTCTTTTTATCTTCTGAAATTTTAAACAAAAATTTTTCAATCATTTTTTCTGAGATTGTAAAAATATAATTTAATTTAATTACGCTCTCCCTAATTGCTCCTTCTTTTTTTGTTAATAAAATCCCCTGCATTTTAAGATTTGAAGTTATACCTGCAACAACTATATTCCCTTGTTCCTCAAATAAAACTAATGCTGGGCGCTTTTTAATTTCAAATGTGTCTGTAAACTGCATACTTGCTAAAACAATATCTCCATAATTATACATTTTTACCTATTTTTTTAGATTTTAAATTTAAACTTTCTCCCATGCTTCATCTTCTTGGTTATCCCACAATTCTCTCATCTTTTGTTGTTGAATCTTATGTAAAAATTCATCATATTGATTATTTTTTTTTACATTAATAAATATCTCTATCATTTTGGATAAAAGTTCGTTATAAGTTTGCCTAGGATATTCTCTTACTTTCTTTAATTCATTAATAACCCTTTTGTCTAATAAAACTGTTGAAGTATTTTCTATCATTTTTAGATTTTTTGTTTTGAATATAATTGGATATATCTTAACTATATATCCAGATATAACTTATATATAAATCTTCCTATTTCTTCTTTTTACTTGATCATCTTCCACATAAATTCAAATTGATTTTTGTAAGCTTTAGCAGCTTCTTTTCTTTTAATTAGGACAACAATCAAAGGTTCAATAAAAATGAAAAGAAAATGACAAGGGCATTAGATTTGATGTGTACTTAATCTTTCTCTGTTTTGAAAAGATTTTTATAACTAGAATAATTAGATTTATTGTGCTAAAAAAACAAAAGTTTTTTGGCATCCCGAAAATCCAAGATTTTCGCGAAAAAAAGAGGCAGAAAGAAAAAGCAAAATGATGTTTAAGTCTGAAACTAAGTTATATGGTTATGAAATCAAAAGAGAAGCAAAACAAGATGTTCTTTATGTGAATTATATGGGTGCAGCAAGTGTTCCAGATATTGGAGATTCTGCAGTTGTTATGGCACGAGTTATAGACTATGTTCTAGAAGTTCCTTCTGCTGCAAAAGTTGTTTTTATCCAACAAAGAAATTACAGCTACCCTTATAATCAGATTTCAATGTTATCAGAGATAGCGCAGATATATGAAAAATTAATAAAACAAGAAAAAGTTTTGGTTGTCAATACTCTTGCACCCTATGCTTGCAAGAGGTGTTTAGCGCAAAGATATGATATGATGAGATATCTTGTCTTGACTTTATTGAAACAAGATCCGATTGCATGTTATATGGAAGCTAGAAGATTATACCAGCAAGAAAAAGCCAATCCCAAAAAAATAGTCCCACAATGTCCTAGTTGTGAAGAGGGTTTTTTAAAATTATTGGGAAAAGTAATTCTGATGCTGGAAAAGACCCAGATAGTAAAGGGATCTTTATCTAAATTACAAAATTATAAATTAAAAGATAGAACAATTTATAAGGAAATTTTCAGGCCAGAAATTATTCCTAATTTTACTTACACAAGATTAATGGCCTCTCTTCCTGCTGATGCAGAAATTGTAGATGAATATACTATAGGCCCTGATTTTGACCAGAGTACTGTTTCTATATTAAAAGTTCCAAATGAAACAAAATATCTTTATCATTTAAATGCGCCGGAATTTACTTTAAATGAGGATTTACAAGATTTAGTTAATCTTGCTAGAAATGTCTTGCTAGAACACAAACCCAAGGCAGAAGAATTTACAGATCCTGCAAGAATCAGGCAAGTATTTTTTAATATTGCAAAAGATTTATTGCAAGAATTAGCTGCATCTAAAAAAATTTCTCTAACTTATAAACAGGTAAACAAATTAGCAACTATTCTTGTCAGACATACAATTGGCTTTGGTTTAATTGAAGTTTTATTACAAGATGAAAATCTGCAAGATATTATGGTTAACAGCCCAGCTGGAATGGTCTCTATTTTTGTCAGACACCAAGATTATGATGAATGTGATACGAATATAACTCCTAGCCAAGAAGATACTGATTCATGGGCAGCTAAATTCAGGATGATGTCTGGAAGGCCTTTAGATGAAGCTAATCCTGTTTTAGATACCGAATTATCTGTTGGAAATGCTCATGCAAGAGTTGCTATAATCCAGCAGCCATT
>Ga0268276_1002940_pt1 | contig 13798 bp, 16 predicted proteins | sample saktaG_4_FD_190145 | JGI IMG/M metagenome (GOLD analysis project Ga0268276, IMG submission 190145) | Saline water microbial communities from Sakinaw Lake, British Columbia, Canada - sak_2010_1_5_45m | ecosystem: Environmental > Aquatic > Non-marine Saline and Alkaline > Saline ...
ATACTCCTCAGTTCTTCCACCTCAGGTCTTGTTAATTTAATGGTATACCGTATCATATGCAGCAGTTTTCTGCAAAGATACAAAAATATTTGATTAATACGTCATAATATTATTAACTTAACACTAGAATGACTTTTAGTTTCATATCAACGTTCGTTAAATGGCGATCGGATTTAGTGTCGAGAAACTACTAATTGATGCCTGGCATTAATCTACGGCCTGATTTAATATTAAAAAATAAGACATTTGTACGGCTTTAACAATATCCGAAATTGACTATCTTTTGACAAACAAAGAATAATTTAAAAAAAAGTCCCGCAGGGACGACAGAAAATAGCCCCGGACGCCAGTCCGGGGAAAAAGGGACAGCTATTCCATAAGAGTCCCGTTAGGAACGACAGAAAAAATGTTTTCAACCGACCGGGTATAATTTATTTTTTTCCGGATAAACATAAAAACGGAGTTATTAACAAATAAAAACTATTACTATGGCAAATTCATACACCTCAATGAACATTCATTTCGTCTTTAGCACGAAGAATAGGAAAAATCTCATTGATAACAATATGCAATCACGTCTGTGGGCATATATGGGAGGAATAGCAAAGGACTATAAAATGGTAGCCCTTGCTGTAGGCGGGACAGATAACCATGTACATATTTTGATTTCAATTCCAGCGGCAATTAGCCCCGCTAAATGTATCCAATTGATCAAATCCAATTCCTCGAAATGGATTAATGAAGAATTCCCCAACAATGGCGGATTTTCCTGGCAGGTCGGTTATTCCGGATTCAGTGTAAGTCCAAGACAGATCCAGAATGTCAGAAATTATATCATGGGGCAGGAAGAACATCACAGGATCAGGTCATTTGAGGAGGAATATATTGGTTTTTTGAAAAATAGTGGAATAGAATATGATGAGCGATATGTTTGGGGTTGATTCATAGTGATGTTTTCTGTCGTCCCTACGGGACTTAATTGGAATTGAATCTTTTCGTCCCCGGACTGGCGTCCGGGGCTATTTTCGGGCGTCCCTCCGGGACTCAATTGGCTCTGGCTGACCTGCGGTTTGGTTAACCGTAATAGCTACCACACACACTTACTACATAGAACATTCTCTCCCCGCTATAAATCCTGTTGTCCAGGCACACTGAAAATTATACCCTCCGGTAATGGCGTCAATGTCTAATATTTCTCCGGCAAAATAGAGGTTCTTGCACGCTTTGCTCTGCATGGTATGAAGGTCGATGCTTTCCAGGCTGACACCTCCGCATGTTACAAACTCTTCTTTAAACGTTGTTCTTCCTTTTACCGCATATTCATCATTGGTCATCACATTCATCAATTTATTCAACCCTTTCTTCCCGAGTTCCCCCCAATTTTTATCTGGTGGTAATTCAATTTTCTCTAAAAGGTACAGCCATAATCTTGCAGGTAAAGAATAAGGCCGGTAGTTGGATATTATTTTATTGGAATGTTCTTTAATAATGCTTCTCAACTCATCTGTAACCAGATCGTTATTCTGTTCATTCACCCAATTTACCTGAATCTTAAAATTATAACCCGATTCACTTAATATCCTGGCGCCAAAAGCCGATAACTTTAAGATGGCCGGCCCGCTCATGCCCCAATGCGTAATCAGTAAGGGTCCTGCAGATTTAAGCTTTGTTCCCTGGATACTCACTATTGTATTCTCCACTGCAATTCCCATCAGCCCGGTAATTGATTCACCGGGCATATTGAACGAGAATAAAGATGTAAAAGGCTTTTTTCAAACTTCTTCCGCCCCTGGGATAGGCTTTACAAAGTTCATCTATGGAGTCGCACGCGTTCGTAACATTGCATCGACCTCCTCCCGACATTTTGACCTTGGATAAGAGTTTTTGTGATTTTTCGAAAATAACAACATCAGCCTCCGGATAGTTTTCTTTAGCAGCAATGGCTGCAAAAAAACCAGCCGCTCCTCCTCCTATTATTGCGATTTTCATTTTAATTCCGGACTGGAATGTAAATACAAATCCGAAAATAGATTATTTAAGTGTAAATATAATGTTTAATTCAACCCTCTATAAATACCGCGTAGCGGTTTAAGTATTGTAGCACAAAGCATAGCACCAATTCGAATTCCCCGGAGGGGATTAACATCTATAGTTTCAGCCCAACCCCAACCCGTACGCTGAATATTTTAGGGAATGCATCAAAGCTGAAGGTGTTAGTCGTCCTTTCTTTCAACGATAATTCGGGGTTCTCGTCTTTGTAAGATTGGAAGTAAGTGTCAAAAAAGCACAATGGAATATTGAGGTCAAAAAAAACTTTTGAAGAAAGGTAATAGGTTATCCGGGGAGTCACAAAGACTTTGGCTCCGAAATATTTTTCGGATGTATGAAATTCGGTTTGAATGCCCGGCAAATAACTGAACTGCCCGTAATACGGGTTAATTCCAAACCCCAACGACGGAACAAGTTTTGTGTTTTTTAATTTACTGAAATTCAGGATAAATTCATATCGTACTGAAATTGATGTAGTAATCAGTTCATTTCCGTTAATGCTTTGTCCGCTGCTCGTTGTGTCATTTTCTGAATCTTTCCCGGTTATGCCTAACATAAAACTGGTTAATTCAACTTCGTGAAAATTATTCTTATTTGTTTTCCATTGAAAAGCAAATGTCGGGTGCAGTATCCGGAGTCTTGTACTTGTATACCGGAAAGGATACGGATTTGTGTCGCTTCCGGATTTGCCGTAATCTTCATATGTTGCAAGGTTGTAGAATTTAATAGCATATTTATAGTCAAGGTTAGTGTTCTGCGTCCAGCCGCTTTTAATAAAAAGCAATAAAACGATTACTGAAATGTACTTTTTCATTTTAATAAGGTTTGGTTAATGTCGTAACGGAACAGTCGCGAAGTTATTGTATGAAGTCGTTGGTAACACCTGCTTTCTAAAATCAACAGGAATCAGAACAAAACATTCTTTATTGGCTTGTCAGCAGGTCTTAAAGGCAGAAATCTTTGACAAGGCTGATTCCAAATGCATATTTCGGTCCGAGTTGTATTCCGTTATAATGACGGAAAACCGGGATATCAGCCGTTACGGACAAGGTTAGCCGTGGCCTGAAGGTATAGCTTAACTGGGGTGAGACATACATGATATCACCGCCGGTCACGAGGTAACGCGTTTCGCTCTGCCAGTCTTCCCAACGGTATTCATTTCTAAGCTGCAATGTAGCCGCCCAGTTCTTCGCGAAACTTCTTCCTATAAAAACAGAACTGAACAAGGCATCGCCAAACCGGTAATCTTCAGAATTATACCCATTTATCTCATACCTGTTCAAAGCCACGATTCTCCATTTCTTTTCCATGAAGCTCTTGTAAAAAAACAACTGGGCCACAAATCCGAATGCCCCTATTGAAGGCTGGATCTCCGGTGGATAAGGCCCTAATTCATTACTGAATATTTTCCGGGAAACGGGCACTTTTGCCCCGGCTCCCAGGGTAAGTTCCATATCTTTCCTGGTCTTAAGAACGGCATATTTCAGTGATACAGTGGCATTGGTAAAACCGTATGTCCTGAATTTACCCAGCACATCGCTATCCTGGTATTTGTAAATATAATAGCCCAGTTCTGCCTCAACGGTCAGCTTTTTTATGATGCCGTAAGATAGCACTTCGCCGATGAAGTCATACCCTGATTGGGTCCCCTGATAATCCGACCTCTCAGAACCTTCAAAATAAGTATCGGAAAAACTGTGCCGGTAGTAGGTGATGGTCCGAAGGGTTTTTTGGGGAAGTATACCGACATACTCACTGCCTGAAACAGGATTTCCAGGCGAGCAGCATTGAGCAATGCCAGTCTGCTCTATTACAGTAAGACTGATAATGATCAGAAAAAACTTTTTCAATGAAATACTGGCTTTTAAATTTATGAAGGATTTCATTTACTGCCGGACCAGCCTGATACCACCAGAGATTCCTGTGCCGTTTTTCAGGCGGGCGATATAAAGGCCTTTGGTTAGCCCGGCTGCCGGGATGCTTGCCCGTCCGCTTTCCGGGACCTGGGAAATCAATACCTGCCTGCCAAAGGTATCATAAATGATAATTTCAGCTCCGGCAAATTCCTTGCCGGTTTCGATGTAAAGCCGGTCAGAAAATAAGGTTGGATAAATTCTGAAAGCACTGGATGGTATCTTTTCATCCACTCCCGTTGGACTATATAATAATGCGCTGTCGATTGCTTCCCGGATCAGATCATCAATGGCAGGAGTATAACCGATGCTTTTATAAAAAACATTATGTTCATTGGTCCCCACAACCACGATGGTAGGCATCCCCATGCCGCCGTAATAGCTCACCTGCTCTTCTCCGTCGCAATCGGCCTGGGTGAAGTCCATAGCGGTACTCTGGCCTTTAGTTCCTGAAACCAGAAATAAGAAAATGACAGTAGTAGTAAATAGTATCTTTTTCATCCGGAGAAGTGTTTGGGTAAAGGTATTATGATTAAAGAAATGCAGATATGAACATGTGAAATTTAACAAATATTTAACAATTCTTCAGCAAAATCAAAACTGCACCCTGATCAGCGGAACGGGAATGAAAGGTAACTGGTATACTGTTTTAATTTCACCGGTGGAAGGATCATAGAATTCAAAATAGATATTCTTGCGGTTTGTAAGGTTGAGCATATCAACGGCAATTTCAAAGGTCGCTTTGCGGAAATTCACCTTATAACCGATCCGGAGGTTCAGGCGGAAATAATCCGGGCGCCGCTCCTGGTAAGCTTTATCCCATTCATCGACCCTCATATAATAGTGCTCATCCACTTCGACCGTATGAAAAGGTACATAACGCATACCACCAGCCCAGGTGGCCTTCAGATCTATGTTCAGGAAGTTTTTGTCCTTTATCCTGAATTCCTTCCCGGCCAGCAGGTTAAGCACGAAATTATTGCTGAATGCCGTATTCCTTGTTATCTCATCAAATCCTTTGTAAGTGGATTTAAAAATTGACGAAGTGAAGAGAAAATAATAACCTCTGTTCAGGAAGCGCTCCAGGGTGAGTTCGATTCCCAGGTTATTGCCTGTTCCGCCACTGATGAGACTGTCAATTATGGGCAGGGAGGAAAAAGAATCCTCACCGAAATTCAGCATGGAATAGGCCGGCAGGTTTTCTTTCACAGGGATATTAAACAGGTGCTGATAATATGCCTCCGCTTTTAAACGGAGGTTACTAAAAATCAGAAAATCATAGCCCGCGACAAGATGAAAGCTCTTCATATACCCAAGGTTTTTGTTAGTCAGTTGGGTCGTTCCATCCGGCAGATTTGTTTCAATAAAATAAAACATCTCCTCGGGAAGCTGGCTGTATATCCCGGTTCCCAGGCTTATGGAATGCTGCGTATTTATCTGCCATTTGAAAGACAGGCGGGGATCAGTAGAAAGTTTCCTGTTGTATCCGAAGAATAACCCGCTAAGTCCGGCATTCAGTTCAAGCTGATCGGTAAACTTATGCTGCCATTGAGCATATCCTTTCAGGAAAGTGGAATTGCCGTTCACCTCAATTTGCGGGACCAGCTCAGGGCCATTCAGTGCGGATTTATCTGAAAAATTATAGAATACCCATTGTAAATTCAGACCAATTTCGAAAAGGTTTTTCGGATCAGGCCGTTTATGAATACTGGCAGCAAGCTGCAATGACGTCTGCCGGGAATCCTGCCGGCGCTGCGGAGCGGGTGTCGGGTTTACAACTGTGAATGTATCCTGCCTGACAACGCTGTTCACCCCGGAAAGGTTTATATAACTTTCCAATCGTGTCTTTGGATTGAAAAAGTAGGTGTGTGAAGCGATCAGGGTTCCCATTCGCGAGCCGAACTTATAATCCGATCCCTGGTATGAACTGCTCCATTCCGATGTGTCTTTATCCGACTCATTTTCGTTTATGCCGCTTATTCCGCCGATGCCGGTAATGGAGAATTTACCGAACTTTTTACCTGGGAAATTGAACTTAAAGGAGAGATCATGGTAATATGGGACTGCCGAAACCGATAAGGCTTCCGTGCCAATGATCTTATCAACCAATACCAGCATGGAGTAGCGGTAATTGAGCAGGAAAGAAGAGCCCTTTCTCCTGGAGATGGGTCCTTCAGCACCGGCTTCCAGTCCGTTGAATCCAACCTGGGCCGTATATTCGTAATTCTGGTTATTGCCGTTGCGCATCTTCAGGTCGAAGACACCGCTCAGCGCATCACCGTATTCAGCAGGAAAAGCACCGGTGAAGAAGTCGGAATTAGACAGGGTATTGTTGTTAATCATACTGATGCCGCCGCCGGTAGTTCCGATGGATGCGAAGTGATTAGGGTTGGGGATATCTATGCCATCCATCCGCCAAAGCAATCCCATCGGCGAGTTGCCGCGTATGACGATCTCGTTCTGCTGGTCGCTAAGGGTTGAGACTCCCGCGAAACTGGAAGCCATGCGGGAAGGATCGCCCACGCTGCCGGCATAGCGTTCGGTCTCCTCGATGGTGAAGGACCTGGCACTGATAACAGCCATCTCATTGACCGGAAGGTCTTTCCGGCTATCCGCACGGATTTCCACCTCCCCTACCTGCATTACGATTTCCTCCATCTCTATTGTAAGCAGGAGCTCTTTACCGGTAGTGACAATCAGGTTGCTCAGGACCTGCTCCTTGTAACCCATGAAGCTGACGCGGATGTTTTGCCGTCCGACCGGTACCTTTTCCAGCCGGAATGCCCCTTTTTCATCCGTTGTAGTCCCACGGAGCGGCTCGGAACTGAGTAAGACAATATTTGCGCCCGGCAAAGGCAGCGAGGTGCTTTTATCCAGCACAACGCCGCGGATGATCTGGGTATATTTATCCTGGCCAAAAGTCATCATGCTGATAAAGGACAGGATAACAAGAATTTGGAAGCCTATTTTGGTTTGCAAGAAATTCATTAATTTAATCATGGCAAACAGCTATGCGCTTCTATATTTCCTGCTTATCACCTGTACGAGGTTTCGTCCGGAAAAGAACGCGGCAGGGACTCCGCCTCCCGGTTCCACCCATTGTCCGGCCATATAAAAATCTTTCAGGCCCGGCAGAACCTTTGGCAGGCTGTTGAATCCTGTCTCTTTCGTAACCATCCATCCTTCTACGCTGCCTTTCCAGTTGTGCGTATATCTGATCAGGGTAGCCGGGGTCGAAACATCCACCATTTCCAGGTTTTCTCTGATACCTCCAAGTTCTTTATCAAGCTCGTCAATGTAAAAGTCTGAGATCCTTTTTTTCTCCGCTTTATACTTTTCCCGGTCATTAGTGCGCAGATCCAGCCAATATTTATAATTATACGTTTTAACCATGCACATGATCAATGTTTTACCTTCAGGTGCTAAGGTCGGATCATAATTTACTACCCGGTAATAAAGGTTTTCGATGGTTTTTTCAGGATCAATTACAAATGGTTGTTCCAAAGGAGTAACCACTGTTGAAGGTATATCCTTAAAGCTTTTTGCTACCCCGAGTGAAATCTGGAGAAAGGACGGGAAGACGGAAAAGTCTGAATAATAATGGTTAATGCGTTTGTCGGCAAACCTGCCCTGCAACATTTCAAAGATCGTGGAATAGCCATCAGCAGCAGAGATGGTGATATCGGAAGAAAATTGTTGCCCGTTATCCAATTCGATTCCTGAAGCACGTTGTTGCTTACCGGAGGCTTCTGTAAGGATTCTTTTCACTTTGCAGTTGTAATGGATCTTACCGCCCAGCTCAAGGTATTTTTTTTCAAACAGCCTGGAAAACTGCAGGGATCCTCCAACCGGATATCCGGCCGTTTTCCGGTTCAGCCATGAAAATGTAATCATGATAAACAGCATCGGCATTTCAGATGTAAAAGAGTACTCAAAAAACCTGGCCAACAAGGGATTTTTGCAGAGCCCTGCAAAATCATTGATAGTCATCCGGCTATACCGCATCAGGGTTTTCAGGTAGGGTAAATAATGAAGATTTTCATTTATCTTTTCGAAAAGCGTATATAATTCAGGATCTTTATCCATACGCATCTTCATCCTGGACATTTCCCTCACAGCACTGGCAAATTCATCAATAAGGATCTTATCCTCAGGTGCTTTAGACAATAATTCCCGGTGCAGCCGTTCCAAATCGGTATAGCCGATAATTTCTTTTCCCTGCTTGTCACGAACCCGGAAGAATTCCCCGTAGTCATGAAACCTGATGGATTTCATATCAATCAGCTCATTCCACAGATCATAGATCGGGTCATCAGGATTGGATCCGACCAGCCAATGCAAGCATCCATCAACAGTATAATCGCCTATTTTCCAAGACGTACACAAACCTCCGGGCTGGGAATGGGACTCAAATATTTCAGAATCAAATCCGTTCATTTGCAGATGGCACCCGGTGGTAAGACCGGCTATACCTCCTCCGATGATATTAACCTTTGTTGCCATTTCAATATCAAATTTTCATGTAAATATACCAGATGTGACGGATATTTCTGAAAATAGAGGATGATAATTTTGTTAAAGGAATTCTATATTAAAAGAAAACCTTTTATTTTTTAACTTTGATTAATGAATGAATGATGCATCACCCAGAAAGAACCAGTAAATATATCTTTAAACTTAAATCTGTCAACCATGAATGCAAAATCAAAGAAAAAGGCAAAAAAACCTGAAAAAGGATTGTTTAACAAAGCCAAGACCCTGTTCAACAAAGCGGATGATTACGTGGAAGATAAAGTAAAACAAGTCAGAAAAAGTAAAGCTTTTGGAGCTGCAAAGGGCACCTTGAAGAATGTTGAAAGTTATGTAGAGGGCGCTATGGATGATTATGAAAAAAGCGGCACCAGGAAAAAAATTGACAAAGCCCTGGTAAAGGCTGAGAAAAAAGCTGTAAGAGCTTTTAAAAAAGTAGAAAAGCTTAGAAAAAAAATAGCAAGCAAAGCCGAGGACCGGCTGGATAAAATTACGGGTAAAACGAAAAGCAAACCAAAAGCGGCAAAGAGCAAACCTAAAGCTGCTGTAAGCAAAGCTAAGGCAGTGAAAGTGGCACCCAAGCCAACAAAGGCACCGGCCATAACAGTCAAAGCTGCAGCCAAAACAGTTTCAAAACCCAAGGCTGTTAAACCTCCGGCTAAAGCGACCAAAGCAGCACCTGTAGCTGACAAAGCAAAACCCAAAGCAGTCAAAGCCCCGGCCAAAGCGACCAAAGCAGCACCTATAGCTGACAAAGCAAAACCCAAGGCTGTTAAAAGCAAACCCAAGGCAACACCAAAACCTGAACCAGCACCAGCACCAAAACCAGCACCAATACCAGCGAAACCTGCTGAAGATATTAGCTAGTCTGATTATTGCCTGAGCAGAAACCTCAAGCATCATGTACGGTGGACGATTTTACATGGATAGAATAATTTGTATTGTCAATACAAATTAATTTGTATTTGTAATACAAATTTTGTATCTTTGCAAAAATCCATTTATGATAACAAAGGAAACAGTCAGGGCAGTTATTAAGGAAAATAGCCAATCAGCAGCAAAAAATTTGGCTGTGAAAAGGGAAAAAGAAATCCCATTAAAAAGCAATAGTATAATTGTAATCACAGGAGTTCGGCGTTGCGGAAAAAGTACACTGTTGCAACAATCACTTAAAACTGTCAGGAATAAAGTGTTTCTGAATTTTGAGGACACCCGGCTCGAAGGTTTTGATTTAAGCGATTTCCAAAAGCTGGAACAACTAGCTGTTTCGGAAAAGGCGACTTGCTATATTTTTGATGAAATACAGAATATTCAGGGTTGGGAAAAGTATGTACGTTCGGCCCATGATAAGGGATTTCAAATATTTATCACGGGATCCAATGCATCTATGCTCAGCCGGGAGCTTGGCACCAGACTGACCGGAAGGCATATCCAAACTGAACTCTTTCCGTTCAATTACCTGGAATATTTACGCTTCACAAAAGAAAAAGCAGGAAAGGAAAGTTTGATAAACTACCTGGCCCGTGGTGGATTTCCCGAGTTTCTGGTCTCAGCAAATCCTGAATACCTCAGGTCATTATTACGTGACATCGTTATCAGGGATATTGCTGTTCGGAGAAATATAAAAAATGACCATATTATTTTAAGACTTGCTTTGCATCTGATGAGTAATTTAGGTAAAGAGGTGAGTTATAATAATATGTCGAAAGTAATAGGAATTAAATCCGTGCGTACTACCATTGATTATTGCGATTATCTAAAGGAAAGTTACCTGCTGGATTTTGTTCCCCGTTTTTCATTTTCGATAAAGCAACAACTCATCAATCCCAAAAAGGTCTATGCTGTTGATACGGGCATGGCAAGGGCAAACAGCCTGTCATTCAGTGAAGATTATGGCAGAATGCTGGAAAATGCGGTTTTCCTTCGCTTAAGGCAGGCTACACCTGATGTTTTATATTATAAGGATGAACATTCAGAATGTGATTTTTTAGTACGGAAGAATGAAAAGATTGTTTATGCTGCGCAAGTCTGCTGGCATTTAACAGAGGATAACCTGGAGAGGGAAATAACGGGATTGAAAAGCGCAATGACAACCACAGGGGTTAAAACAGGAATTATAATAACCTCTGATCAGGAAGATGCATTTGGAGAAATAAAAGCGATCCCGGCATGGAAGTGGATGCGACAGGATTTAAGCTGAATTATTCTCAAGCCTCATGTACGATGGACGATTTTTCACGGACGATTTCTCATTTATTTAAATGGAACATCGTCCATCGTCCATGTTCAATCGTCCATGTTGGTGGAGCTGGAGGCTCCAACGAGCATTTTTGAACATCCTTCAACTACATGCCTATTAGTTACTATTGCAGGTGCCGTAAAATAAGTACCAGGCATAGAATCAATCGGAATTTTATCAAATTCAAAAACAAAACCGGAACCGACAGATTTGATGGTATCTACTTTACTACCGTGAACTACATATTTTTCGCATTCAATCCTTACTGCGCAATTAAATATATCCGGGCTTGGGAAAGAAAAAGACCCTTTTTTTTGAGCATAGCCCTCAAAAGATAAAATGATTATTAATAAAAGTGTTATGTAAATCTTCATGATCGCCAAATAAAAAAAATCAGATTCTATTAAAAAATCACATCATATAGATTTTCATTCTTGATTCTGCGTTGAATAACTTCATCTGAAACCTCAAAATCCTTGCATAAAAAACTCGAAATAGAATCAATCAACATATCTTTATCTTCATACTTTTCGAGATATTGCCTGATTTTTGGTTTTAACAATTCCAATTTATCAATAAGAATATTTACAGGAACAAGTAAGCGACCTGCAAATTCATAAGCCTGCCATTCGAACCGTGAAAGACTTACTTCCTGTAAATTTTCCCTGAATTGAAACCAGTCATTCTCTGATTGAAACTTACAACTCTGAATATCTGCACTATGTAACACTAAATGGCCTATTTCATGAGCATATGTGAATCTTATTCTTCTATCATATCTCTCGTCAGCATACATTCCAGCATCAACATAAATTGTTCTAAGGTCATTTGAGATAAATCCATCGATATCAGCGCTTGCTTTCAAATCTTGTTTAGGATGAACAGATATTCTCAGATTAATCTCAACGATTTTTTCAATTGGAACCGGGATTAAATAAGTGGGTACTACGTAATTTTTCCTAAAATTCTCTGCCTCCTCCCAAATTTCCTCTTTCAACAATCGTCTTGGCTCAATCATTTTCATTTTTAATTATGTTTAACAATGCTTCTAATTCTTTTTTTGTAGGACTATTACCTCTAATTGTCCTAAAGAAAACTGGCAATTTGTTAAGGATTTCTTCTTCAGACAATACTAAATCTTTTGGGATAAATGAAATTGCTGCTAAATCGAAAAGAAGATTATAAGCCTCACTTCCTTTTGTCAATTTCAAAATGTTAGCAATTTCTTCAAGGAATTCTTTGCTTTTAGGTGGAGGCATAATTTCTCGTTCAATTTTGCTCCAGTTACCCGGATCGAAATTTGCCTGTCTGCAGAATTCCCTTAATGTGATTCTGTTCTGAATTCTTAATTCTTGAATGTACTCTCCGAATTTTTTCATGGCTTTATTTTTTTCATAAGTGTGGTTAATTGTTACAACGTTGTGCAAAAATACAACATTTTTTTAAAAATGTCAACATTCTTTAATTTTTATTACATAATAAAATTTACAGGGATGCAAAGAATAATATTTTAAGTACGATTGTTAGAAGGTTTATAGCAGACCTTCATTCGCGAACGAGTAAAATCCCTCACTGCTAACGATCAGGTGGTCTAATCCCAATATTTCATACTGGAACATGCCATATTTAGGTTGACGTACCCCCGAATTATGCACGATCTCCGGGAAGGTGGACACTTATACCATCCGGGACGGAAAGTGCGTAAATCGAAGGAAGGATTTTACACTTAAGGATTTAATTACCCAGACAAAGAAAAAATGAGCAGTTTGTAAAAAATATAAATCCGTATCTTTACGAGGATTGTAAAACTATTGTGCAACTAAATATAACACGCTACCCTTCATCGCCTATTCACGTACCTATTGGCATTTATATAGGACCACAGGGATAGCGGGTATAAGTTAGTTAACATTTATTTAAAAATAACCTCCTATGAGAACATTAACCTTATTATTTTTGATAACAATTTCATTGAGTTGCTATTCTCAAATTGGAATTTTAGGTAATCCAACTGATGCATCAACGAGAATTGAAAAGCTAAAAGAAAGTACTGTCAAGATTCTCATAAACAACAACAAATCTGGTACAGGATTCTTTGTTTCAAAGAATGGAGAAATAGTGACGAACTTTCATGTTGTGTTTACTGAAAATACCGTAACTAAAAATTCAATATTTGGAATCCAAGTTTTAAGTAAGATTCAAGCTGTAACATACCAGAATGACACACTTGATCTAGATATAAAAAGTAGTCTAATGTTCCAAAATCAGGTAAATGAAATTATCGCTTGGGACTATTTAGTTCTTAAAACAAAAAATAAATATGCAGTCTCAAATTACCTTGATTTTGGAAGTACAAAGGATACCCCAGAAGGAACAACTGTATATACATGTGGATTTCCCCTTGATATGAATGATCCTTTCTTTTCAACTGGAATATTATCAACAAAATTTAGTGAAGATGTGACAATTAATAATTCAAAGATTTCAACAGATCGGCTTTGGATTGATGTAACAATCAATAAAGGAAATTCTGGAGGAGCATTGGTTGCTCTTGGAGAAAAACCAGAAGATGATAAAGTAATTGGAATTACATCTTTTATTATTACTCCATTTTCCAAAGAATTAAATGTGCTAAATGAGTATATTTCAAAAATTGGGAACAATGCAGATGTTGCAATAATGGGTATAAACTTTCTGGAGTACGCACGAATAATAAATACAACGATTAGTTCAAATTCTGTAGGTATAAGTGGTGCAATGTCGATTGATGAGATAAAAAGAAAATTAAAATAAAAACAAATGTTAACAAAAACTATATGTCAATTGGGGTTTCCGTGGTACGCGAGCAGCGGTTTTCCGCATTGGCTTCGGTAGTACGCGGACAGGACAACGCCCGCAAATCCCCAACTGCATATAGTTACGGACGTTAGCGGTCAGGCTAAGTGCGACACGAGGTCGCTTAAATAACTGTTAATCGTTCTTTTACAGATTGAATTAACCTCATGTTCCATCATGAGTAGCCTACCGGCACATGCGTCAATGGTAATGTTGGGGTGTGAAGCTGCCG
>Ga0268276_1002941_pt1 | contig 13794 bp, 10 predicted proteins | sample saktaG_4_FD_190145 | JGI IMG/M metagenome (GOLD analysis project Ga0268276, IMG submission 190145) | Saline water microbial communities from Sakinaw Lake, British Columbia, Canada - sak_2010_1_5_45m | ecosystem: Environmental > Aquatic > Non-marine Saline and Alkaline > Saline ...
GTGTTGGGGGAACATCTGACGGCAACAACTGCAAGAGGGCAAAAGCAACAAGCAAGATTTAGAATAATAGCATACAATGCATATAGAAAATCTTTTTTATTCTTGATTAGGGATTTCTACGGCACCTCAGAATAGTAAAGTTTTAATACCCCTCAGAGTTTGCTCATTCTACCACGGGGGATGATAAACATGGAAACAGCAGAATTACTTAAGAAAATAAAACAGGAAAAACCATTAGTTCACCATATAACCAACTGGGTTACAATATATGATTGCGCCAATGTAGTAAGGGCTATAGGAGCATTGCCAGTGATGGCTCATGCAAAAGAAGAAGCAGCAGATATGGCTAAAATCGCTTCTGCTTTAGTTCTTAACATAGGCACATTAACAACAGAATTAATCGAATCGATGAAATTAGCTGGAAAAGCAGCTAATGAAAAAGGAATTCCAATTGTTTTAGATGCAGTTGGTGTAGGAGCAACTAAATTTAGAGATGACAAAGCAGAAGAGTTGCTAAAAGAGCTTAAGATTGACATTATCAAAGGAAACTCTTCTGAAATAGCTAAATTAGCTGGCATGGAAGTGCAGACAAAAGGTGTTGAATCAACAAAAGTTGAAGCTGATCTTATAGAAGTTGCTAAAAAACTGGCTAATGAGCGTAAAGCAACTGTTGTAATCACGGGAAAAGAGGATATTGTCACAAATGGTTCTGATGTATATCTATGTAATAATGGCCATACAATGATGGGCTCTATTGTAGGAACTGGCTGTATGATAGCTTCTGTAATAGGAGCTTTTGCAGCAGTAGAAAAAGACTATGCAAAAGCAGCTGCATCTGCTTTAGTATGCTTTGGAATTGCTGGCGAGCTAGCTTCTAGAAGAGCATCAGGCCCAGGCAGCTTTAAAGAACTATTCTATGACGAAATATACAACCTAGATGACAATGACATCAATGATATGGAAAAATTAGAGATAAAAACAGCTGTTAAAAAAGATGAAGCCAAAACTGAATGAGATTGATTTATACTTTATTACAGGCAGCAATCTTACCAAAAAAACAGTTCTTGAAGATGTTAAAGCAGCAATAGATGCAGGTGTAAAGATAATACAATATCGTGAGAAAGAGAAAACTAAAGAAGCGATGCTTGAAGAATCATTAGAGATAAAAAAACTATGTCAAGATAAAGCAATACTAATCATAAACAACGATGTAGACATATGTCAAACAATTAATGCAGATGGTGTCCATTTAGGAAATGATGACATGCCTTATCAAGAAGCAAGAAAGATATTAAATGGTAAAATAATTGGCTTAACTATCCATAATGTTAAAGAAGCAATAGAAGCTGAAAAACTAGGGGCAGACTACATAGGAGTAAGCCCAATATTCGAAACCAAAACAAAGCTGGATGCTGGCAAGCCAGCAGGTATAAAATTAATCGAAGACGTTAAAAAGGCAGTTAAACTACCTTTGGTAGCTATTGGTGGGATTAACTTAGAAAATATTGATAAGGTTATTGATGCAGGTGCTCAATCAGCAGCTGTGATTTCAGCTATTATCACAAAAGATGATGTTAAAGCTGAATGTAAAAAGTTTATAGATAAATTCAAATGACACAATTAGAAAAAGCAAAATTCAATGACATCAGCAAAGAGATGGAAGAAGTTGCTACTCAGGAAAATATCAAAGTAAAAGATTTGATTAAAAAGATAGCAGAAGGCAGAGTTGTTATTCCAGCCTCTGCCTTACATACTAATGTAAAGCCCATAGGTATAGGAGAAGGCTTAAGGACAAAAATCAACGCTAATATCGGCTCCTCTGCTACAAAACACGACATCAATGAAGAATTAGAAAAACTCAAGATCTCAATAAAGTATGGTGCGGATACTGTTATGGATTTAAGCACAGGCGGAAATATAGATGAAATAAGGCAGGCAATAATAAAAAACTCTACTGTTCCTATCGGTACTGTTCCTATATACCAGGCAGCTATTGAAAAAGATACAATAGTTGATCTTACAGAATCAGACTTAATAAAAAGCATAAAAAAGCATATAGAAGATGGTGTTGACTTCATAACAATCCATTCTGGCTTGACAAAAGATGCTATTAAATTATTAGATAAAAGATTAGCAGGAGTTGTCTCTCGTGGAGGTTCTTTCCTGGTTAAATGGATGAAGCACAACAATAAAGAAAATCCTTTGTACGAATCTTTTGATAAAATTTTGTTTTGGGCAAAGAAACACGACGTTACTTTAAGCTTAGGAGATGGCCTAAGGCCAGGCTGCCTAAAAGATGCAACAGACAAAGCACAACTGCACGAACTTAAAGTTTTGGGTGAATTACAAAAAAAAGCTTTTGAAGAAAACGTTCAATCAATGATAGAAGGCCCTGGTCACGTACCTTTAGATCAGATTGAACATAATGTTAAATTACAGAAAGAGATGTGTCATAACGCTCCTTTTTATGTTTTAGGTCCTTTAGTTACGGATATAGCACCAGGCTATGATCATATAACTTCAGCTATAGGAGGAACATTAGCAGCTTTCTATGGCGCTGATTTCCTTTGTTACGTTACACCTTCTGAACATCTTGGCCTACCTTCTCTAAAAGAAGTCAAAGAAGGTGTTATAGCCTCAAGAATAGCAGCCCACGCAGCAGACATAGCTAAAGGCATCAAAGGCGCTCGTGACTGGGACGATGCAATGTCAGAAGCCAGAGCCAACCTAGACTGGCCCAAGATGATGGATTTAGCAATAGACAAAGAAAAAGCAGAAGAGATTAGAAAAAGATGCCAGCCTTCTGATAATGATGTTTGTTCAATGTGTGATAAGTTTTGTTCTGTTAAAATCAGTAAAGAACTAAAAGAACAAAATAACCAAAAATGAAACTCAAAGACATTGGAGAATTCGGTTTAATAGAAAGAATCAAAAGAAAGCCAAAAGACAGCTCCATTCTAAAAGGCATTGGTGACGATACTGCTGTAATTAAAATAGAAAACAAACTATTGCTAATAACCACAGACACCCTAGTTGAAGGTGACCATTTCTCTTTAAAATATTTCACACCAGAACAAGTAGGAATGAAAGCAATTGAAATTAACGTCTCAGACATAGGCGCAATGGGCGGCTTGCCAAAATATGCATTAGTCTCTTTAGTATTGCCAAAGGACACAGAAGTAAACACAATAGAAAGGATCTACAAAGGCATGCGAATAGCAGGGAATAAGCACAAATTAGAAATTATAGGCGGCAACATAACCCACGGAAAACAATTAGTTATAGATATTGACATGATTGGTGAAGTTAAAAAAGAAGATCTCTGCTTAAGATCACAAGCAAAGCCAGGAGATTTCATCTTAACAACAGGCGACCTAGGCTCTTCAACAGCAGGCTTAAACCTATTCCTAAAACACATAAAAGGCCATCAAGAAGTAAAACTAAAGCATTTAGAGCCAAAAGCAAAATACCATAAGGTAAAGCCTTTCTTAAAATACATAAACGCAATGATTGACGTATCAGATGGATTAGCCAGTGAAGTAACAAGAATCTGCGAGCAAAGCAACGTAGGGGCAATAATCTTCAAAGATAATATACCAATTAAAGAAAATACCAGAAAAGCAGCAAAAGAAGTTAAAAAAGACCCAACAAATTACGCATTATACGGTGGAGAGGATTTCGAACTAGTCTTCACAGTATCAGAAAATAATCTAAATAAAGTTAAAGGATTTCTTGTAGGGGAAATAACAAAGAAGAAAGGCGTAAGAATCTACGAAAAAGGAAAAGAAAAAATAATTAAAAAATCAGGCTATGACCACTTTAACCGCACTGAGCAGCTGTAGCAGCGCCTGTTGCCTCATAACCAAATCCAGATGATGGATTTGCAGTTGACAATTCTTCATCACATTCTGCAGGCGCTTCATTAAAAGCACCGCAAATTGTAGCTAAATATGCTGCAGGGCTCCTTGAACTGCTAACCTCTGCTCCGTTTATAATTAATGTTGGTGATCCCCTCACACCATATTCCTTGCATTCTGCATCATGTGTTAAGAAAGCAGGATATGTCCCACTTGGATTCTTTAAATTCTCAGTTATCTCAAACTCAGTATCAGCTTTCTTAGTGCAAGCTTCCAGTTTAGCAGTATCAACCTTAACTTCAGCTAAGCACCCTGCGCCATCTCCTTCTTTCAAGAAGCATTTGAGGTAATCTAAATATTTAGCATTTTGCTCTGTTTCAATGCAGTACTGGTTCAATTCTTCTAAAACTTCTTTCTCGCCATGCATTACATAGTTTACAAACTTAACCTCAAAATCAATCTTATTCCCAAGTAATTCAACAACAGGAATCATTCCTTTCTCTGCTTGTGTCCCATAAGGACAATGTGACATAACAAAAAGTTCAACAACTGGCTTGTCGCTTTTAACTAATCCAGCAGGAGCTTCTGGTGTTGTAGTTTCAGGCGTTGCAATCTCTTCAGTCATATCAACAGCGCTCGGAAACAACAAGCCGCCATCTTTTGTAACATATGAATCATATTCCGTCCCGCCTATTTCCATCTTGATATTATATAATCCGTCTGCTTCTTCAACATCTTTCAATTCAGCAGTTGTTCCTGGCTGCAATAGATTTGTGTTAATATAGCTAATAGCATTGTTAGCTGCTTCTTGGGCTGATAAAGTTTTGCCAGAGGTCATTCCTCCTTTAAAACCGCCAGTTGTTACAGAAATTATCAACAAAACAGCCAAAACCCCGCTTATCATCATCCACATAGATGACTTCTTTATCTTTACCTTTTTCTCATGATGAACTTCTTCTTTCTTATGCTCTGCATGATGTTCTTCTTCCATTTATACCACCCTCCATTTAATAATATATATTATCTTTTAAATCTTACTGTCCGCACTCTTCAGCAAAAGCCTTAAGTTCAGATTTGCTCATCTCTCCTGTTATCTCTTCCCCATTAGGCGGACAGATAAATTGGGGGACATAACCGCTCATCAGATCACTAAAGCATTCATTTATTACCTGCCTTGCCCCTGCATCAGAACTTTCAGCCCAATAAAACTTATGCCCTTCCCCTTCTAATTCCTGTATAATTGGCATCATATTGTGGCAATGTGGGCACGAATTAGAATATACAAACACAACAGTATCAGGTGACCCAGAAAAACAATCACTATAGTCTACGCCTTCGTTATTTTGAATAGTCTGCTGTTCAGTAGGAGCCTTTTCCGTAGAAATAAACTTGCTAGCATTAACAATTATAACAGCCAGCACAATAATTATCAGAATAGATGCAGCCGTTTTTATAAAGTCATTCTTTTTCATTATATAAGGAAATTCCTACTCTATTTATAAATCTTATCCCTAATTTCAAAGAGATTAAAACAAAACGTTTATAAAATAAACTCAATCTCAACTAGAATTATGAAAAAATTGTACATTATTTATTTAGCCATTCTACTGATTATGCTGGCTGGCAGTGGACTAGCTCAAACTGATAAGCATAATGTAACTGTATACTATTTTTATGGTGATGGCTGCCCGCATTGTGCTGATGCAGAACCCTTTCTGGAAAGTTTAGAAAACAAATACCCAGAATTAACTATTCAATCTTTCGAAACATGGAACAACAAATCAAATTCTGAATTGTTCGTAAAAATGAGTGCAGCTTGTGGCTCAAAAGTTGTTGGAGTGCCGACTATATTTGTAAGCCATAAGCCAATCATAGGCTTTGATAATCCTAGAGGCAAGGGAAAAGATATAGAAGCTGCAATCCAGAAATGTATATCAGAAGGATGCATAGATCTCATGGAGCATATTGGTGAAAATCTGAGTTCATGCCCTGCAGCAGAAGACGAACAAAGCACCATAGACCTGCCTATTTTCGGCGAGATAGACACAAGGAAGATATCCTTACCTCTGCTTACGATAATAATCGGATTGTTAGACGGCTTTAACCCATGTGCAATGTGGGTATTACTTTTCCTATTAACCTTATTGGTATACACAAAATCAAGGAAGAGGATGTTCATAATTGCAGGCACATTTATCCTTATTTCAGGAATTGTCTATTACATATTTATGGCAGCATGGCTTAATTTCTTCATATTGGTGGGGTTTCTCCCATATCTCAGGCTAATAGTTGGCCTTTTTGCAGTTATCCTTGGCCTGTTCAACATCAAAGAGCTTTTTTTCTTCAAAAAAGGGCCATCTTTAACAATACCTGAATCAGCAAAGCCAAAGCTATTTGAAAGGATGCGTAAAGTGGTTCATGAAGCAGCATTGCCCATTGCCATTTTAGGGGTCATAGTTCTTGCCTTTACAGTAAACACAATAGAACTATTATGCACAGCAGGATTCCCGGCTATATACACAAAGATCCTTACATTGAACAATCTACCCCTAATATCTTATTACCTCTATCTCCTGCTATACATAATCATGTACATGCTTGATGATATGCTTGTATTCACAATAGCAGTCGTTACCCTAAGATCTAAGAAGCTTACAGAAAAACAGGGCAAATGGATGAAATTCATTGCAGGCTTTATGATGCTCATCTTAGGCTTATTGCTGATATTGAAGCCAGAATTGCTGATGTTTGGTTAGTAGAAAGAATTAAATACCCGAACTTTATAGGATTATATAATGAAAAATTTTAACCTAAAAAAGAGTTTTTTAGAATCATCTTTCTTAAGAGTAATTAATATTATCAAAAAAAACCCCCAAATTTACCTTTACACAATAACTCTGGACTTCATTTTCCTGGCTTTAGTTATATTCCTGGGAAAATACCTTGGCTCTTTCATACCAGCAGACCCGCAACAGTTATTTGGTTTCTTCAAAACAACAACAAACCTGCTTTTATTTGCTATCATATACCCAGTAGTTTATTATCTCTTCATTATACTTATTTATTCAACAATAAAGTTAAGCATCTTAAAACTAATAAGTCAATCATGCCAAAAGAGCAAATTCTCATTCAAAGGAATCTGGAAATTCTATAAGCTTAATATTCTCGTCTTCCTTGATTTCCTTTTAATAGCTGTTATATTAGCAACATTCCTTTTTTTGATTTTGGATAGGACTTTCCTGACTTATGTTGCACTGGTCTTATCAATCCCATTCCTATTTTTCATCTACTCAATTCTGAATATTGGTCATACCTTGTTCATTAAAGAAGAAAAAAAATTAATCAAAACAAGCTTTAAGATAGCTTTTAAAAGGATAAACAAATACGGCATGTTTATTGTTTGGGATGCCTTCTTAATTCTCCTATATTTATTATTCTACAACCTGATACATCTATTATTTAGGGTGTTAATTTTCTCAAACCAGGAATTACTGGCTAAATTTGGGAGCGTATACTTAACAACCTTTAACATCATCTCAATAATCTTTGTTTATATGGTCCTTGCTTTTAACAGAATCTATTTCTTTGAGAGAATAAACAAAAATGTTCTACAATAATATCAACCCAACATTATTCCATATTGGCCCATTTGAGGTTAGGTATTATGGCATTATCTATGCTTTAAGCTTTGTACTTGCTTATTTCTTTATATATCACCTTGCTAAAAAAAGAAAATTAAACCTCAACAAAGATGATGTTGCAGATTTAATCTTCTGCCTAATATTAGGAACAGTCATTGGAGCAAGGCTTTTTGAAGTCATATTCTATAATCTAAGATTCTATTTAGCAAACCCTTTTGAAATTCTGGCAATATGGCGCGGCGGCCTAAGTTTTCATGGCGGCTTGGTTGGAGCAGTACTTGCAGGTTATATATACTGCAGAAAAAAGAAGATTGAATTTTATGATTTAGCAGATATCGTAGTTATTCCTTTAGCATTTGGCTTATTCCTGGGAAGAATAGGAAATTTTCTAAATGGCGAATTAGTAGGCAGGATAACAAATGTCCCATGGTGCGTCAAATTCAAAAACTACCAGGGCTGCAGGCACCCATCTCAACTATATGAAAGCGCAAAAAACCTCTTTATATTTGGCATATTATGGTTCTTAAAAGAAAGAAAGTTAAGGAAAGGAATTATGTTCTGGTCATTCGTATTGATGTACTCAACATTAAGGTTCTTCATAGAATTTGTAAGAGAGCCAGACCAACAATTAGGATTTATTTTAGGCCTGACAATGGGTCAATGGCTTAATATTATAATGTTTATAGTGGGCTTGTTTTTCTTCATAAAAATCAATAGAAACACTTATAAACAACCTTGAAATTTCCTAGGTTGCGATGAAATGGGACTTAGAGTTCAAAACAAAACTGCTATTAGGCTTATTCGTAGCCTCAATTATTGCTGCTAATCTCTTAGGTTCAAAAATAACTAAAATCGGGATGGTAGAGTTTTCTGTTGGAATTTTTGCGTATCCTTTAACATTCCTTATCACAGATGTTATATGCGAAGTTCATGGAAAAGAAAAGACAAAACATTTTGTTTGGACAGGTTTTATAAGTGTATTATTTGTTCTATTACTAACTGCACTTGCTGTATGGCTTCCTTTTGCTCCAAGAAGCTATATTCAGGCAGAACAGTACAATCCAGTATTTGGCATAGGTTTAAGATTTTTCATAGCAAGCATCACAGCTTTCTTATTATCTCAGTTCCATGATGTATGGGCATTCAACTTCTGGAAACAAAAAACAAAAGGAAAATTCCTCTGGCTAAGAAACAATGCATCAACAATTGTATCCCAGTTTATAGACACAGTTGTATTTATGTTTATAGCCCTTTACTATATCCCTAGTTTGCCCCAAATAGTGAACACATCCCCTAAATTCACAGTAGCTTACCTCTTCACATTAATAGTTCCATACTACTTATTGAAGGTAGTGGTCGCTTTGGCCGATACTCCTATTTGTTACTTAGGAGTTTGGTGGTTAAAGAAGAAATAATCATCAGGAAGAACTATAGAAAATCTTCAGGAAATTAAATCTATTTTTTATCTCTTCCTCAATCTGGATATAAGCTTTGACTTTAACTTCTTGAATAGATTACTACATTTCTCAACCAAAACCCTGATCTTGCCCTTCTCCTCACCTTTCTCCTTCTCTAACCTGGCCTCAACTATTGTCTTCTCTTTCTCCAGCTCAGCCAAAGTCCTTCTATAAACATTTATTCCATCAAAATACCTTGCTCTGGGCATTGTCCCTTCTATGAAATACTTTTTCTGATATTTCCCCAAATCTTTTGTAACATCTTTCATCTCTTTTTCAATGCTTTTAATCTGATTAGGCAGGCTCAGGAAGCCAATCTTCTTGGATCTTAATTTAATGCTTTCCTGCCATGTCTCTGTTAATTTCTTCTCATACTGCTGCATTCCCTGGTCAAATAATTTTTCCCCTATACTGTGCTTAAAGAAATACTTAGTCTGCATCTCCTTCTTCAGTGAAAGTATAACCTCCTGCTCTTTCTTCAAAACAGCTAACCTATAGCTAATCAACAACATCAATAATTTCTTATAAGCAATCCTAAACAGCGCAACCGACACAACTAATCCTAAAATCAGCCAATGCCAGTTGTTAGCAATAAGCCTTATCAAATTAACCTTTCCTTTAGTTTCAAGCACATAAGTCAATTGAGCATCCTTTAGAGAAGATATAGCAGTGCTGAACTCTTCCTTTTCCATAGCATCTACCGCAATATTCATCAGCTCCTGTGTGCCTTTTAGCTTAAACCCTTTATGTAAGCCCTGTCCAGCCTTAAAAGAAAGCTCATCCAGCATCTCCTTGGCAGCAAAAGCATCCTCCTTCTTCTGTATAACCTCAGCAGCAGTCTGCACAGCCTCTGTATACTTCTTATCATCAAAAAACTCCTGTGCTTTCTTAAGCAACCTCTCTGTTTTTATAACAGTGAAATTAGCCTTGAGCATCTCCTCAACAGCAATGCCAGCCTTCTCCAAATCAGCGCTGGCATCCTCCCTCCTGCTTTCGTGTATTATAAGCTTCAAGGTTCTCTTGTCAGTAAGCTTGCTAACACCCCCAGCAGTAACCAAATCTCCAATAATATTCGCTTCCAGAGTATACTCCCCATAATTCAAATACCTTGGGGCATCTATCGTAACCTTGAACTTCCTGGTTTCCCCATATCTGATAGTATCAATCGAAGCAGGCGTAATCTTAACATACTGGTCCAGGAAGCCAGTAACAGAAACAGAAACATCCCTAATCTCAGAATCCTCATAGTTGTTTCCTACTTCCAGCTCAAACTCATTGCTCTCTCCTTTATTAATTTCAATTGTAGAGCTGCTCTCCTTAATCCTAAATATATCTGTGCTGCTCACTACTCCTCCGCCTCCTCCGCCTCCTCCACCGCCGCCAGAAGTTCCAGCAGTAGTTGTAGCAGTTGTGGTAGTTGTCGTTACAGTTGAACTGGCGCAATCAGCATCTGTACTCGATGTACACCCTTGCCCGCATACACCATCTCCTCCATTGCATAATATATTAACATTTACTAATGAACTATCCCTTGTGTCTGAATCAGAATCTACTGCAACACTAATATTTGTTATTGTTCCATTAGGATCATAAGGTGCAGTAGCGCCTATTATAACCGTTAAGTTGCCCCATATTACGCCTTTAGCAGCTAAACTGCCGTAAGTGCTGTTTAAATTACCTTCACTAATGCTCCATCCAGTAGGCAATGTCCAATTCAAAGAAATATTATAAGCAGTCTCATTCCCAATATTCCTAAGCTTAGCCTTCAAAGTCTGGACAGATGTTTGTGAAGCAGTAGTTGGATACGTATTAACATAAACATCCAAGTAAGGTCCTCCAGAATAGCTAACAAGTGTAGCAACAGAAGTATTACTTACAGGATTAGCCGTTACTGAACTATTTCTAGAGGCAGTTATCGTAACATTAACAGTATCTACTCTATCAGCATTCGCATAAAGCGCAGAAACATTAAACTGCCTGCCAGTATTATTTTCTATAATCGCAGAATAAGAATCACTAGCCTCAACAGTCGTGCCATTAAAGTACATATCATTCCCCCAGTCATGAGTCAAAGTAAAAGTCATATTCCAGTCTCCAGTATTGTTAATCTCCAAAGTGCCAACATTATCTATGGTATCTAATATTCCAGAGCTGGTCTCAAAAGCAGCGGGATAATGGCTCCACGTATAGTCCCATTCAGCTGTAAAGTTAACAGCATTAGTAGTATTAGAATTCCCAAACGTATCATTACTCCATACCCTATAGCTATAGTTATAAGCATTATTACTATCAGTGCTTATATTAGCATAATAAAATTGGCCAATAAGCTCAGCCGTAACATTAACAAAGTCACTATCCGTACCTATTCTCATATACTGCAACTTAACGCTGCTGGCATTCATCCAATCACTAACATTCATGCTTATATTGATGTAAGTCCCTAAATCAATCAAAGCAGAGGTATTAGGGCTAAGGCTTATATTACTAACAACTGGGGGGAATATATCAATATAGAAGCTTCTAACCTCGCTTCCATTGCTATTATTCAACCTATCAGAGCAATTAATGCTCCAGTTATGCATCCCTCCAGCAACACCGCTGGCATTCAAATTAGTCAAAGTCCCATTATTAACAGAATCATTATGCATAACAAACAATGTGTCTATATACAATGAGCAATTCAAGAACTCATCCAGGTTATCAATAGACGTAAAGTTAAAGAACATGCTCTGTGATGAAGTATTATACCCTTTAACCGGCTCATTCAATGTAGTGATAGGATCTATACTATCCTTATAGAAAGTTACAAGAGACATATTTATCAATCCATCAGTGTCATTCACAGAAATCAGCCATGTATTATACCCCTCATTGCTTATCAGAGATGTTAAATTAATATTACACGTAGCACTTGAATTAGTACTTCCTCCATCTAATGAATACCAACAGCTAGCACCTGTTAAATCATTATCCACTAAAGAATAATTCAACTGGCTTACATTAATGCTATGGTTAGTGTTATTTGCAGGATATATTATTGATATTGATGGAGTTGAGCATTGTGTTAAGTAAACAGCAGCAGGGTCAAAAGTAGCAGAACTAAAGCTGCAGAAGCAGTTTGTATGGTTTATTGTTATAGCACCATTTGTAGAAGTTCCAGAGGCATTATAAGTTCCTGATAAACTGAAATAAGTTCCTGTCAGGTTGATGGTGCCCCCTGTCCCCCCACTTGTAGCGATATTAACCGAAGAAGACATTGTATCAGAGCCATTTCCCCTTAGGTAAATGGTTCCTCCACCTGCATTAGTATCCCCATCTGCATAGATAGTCCCATTAAAAGTATTATTTTGGTAATAAACAGCGATTCTTCCGCCTCCGCCGTCATCATCTGAGCTTTGTCCTTGATTTCCGCCTTTTACAGATAGCATTCCAGTCCCTTCAAACTTATCTGTAATAATCCATATGCTACCTCCTGCTCCTCCGCCCCAAAATTGAGTGGATTCCCCAACAGCAGTTATATTCCCATATATCCTAGTGGTGTCACTGACATTTATTTTGACTGCTCCTGCACCATAAGCATCACGGGCTCCGCTCCCCAGGCTTATAGGCCCGGTTTCAGAGCCATAAGTGGCATCTGAATTGTCATGCCCCTTTCCTCCATGAGTGGCACCTGTACTTGTATCTGTTGTTCCGCCTGGCCCTGTATCATCTGGAAATCCCAGACACCACAGATCAATTAATCCGCTGCTCTGGATAGTAAAATTATCAGCTAATATCTCTCCGCCTTTTCCTTGTGTTAGCGCTGTGTTGGGGTAGAATTGAATTATTCCATATGAATCAATAACACTTGCATTTAAAATCCCTGAACTTCCCCAATCAGAAGAACCGCTGCTTTGATTTTGTGTTCTGAACCCTAGCATAGAAACAGAATCTGCAAGATTCACAAAAGGGGAGTTCAAAGTTGAATTATGGGAAGCATTTGTTAGTATCACCCATTGGGAATTTGAACTTAGGTTTACCCAATCAAAATAATAATCATTTGGAATTAAGGCAAAACCTTCTGAATTTAAATCAAGAATATTTGAGCCGTATTTTGCAGTGAAAAAGTCAGTATAATTCGCAGTATAGAACGTTCCTGGCTGTGCATGGGTGTCTCCCCTGATATCGATCTTTCCTGTAAATGTTGATTGGCCTGAAGTATAATAAACAGCGATTCTTCCACCACCACCATCTACAAGGTTATAGATTTTTTGGCTTCCATCCTTGCCTCCCCCCCCTTTTGCAGATAAATTTCCAGTTCCAGACAAGCTATCTGCAATCAGCCATATGCTTCCTCCTGAACTTCCTCCAAAATAAGTAGGAGTTTCTCCTTTAGCGCTTATAGTGCCGTTTATTTCTAAAACTCCAGTAACATTTATCTTAATTGCTCCGCCACCATCAGTATAATAAGCACCGCTTCCAAAGTCTGTTGGCTCATAAACAGAACCATATGCAGCTTTCTTTTTTTTAATACAAAATTGTGCATTTCCTTGTCCGCCATAAGTAGCGCCTACATTGGTGCCATCTGTTCCTGCTGGCCCTGTTCGTTGTAGATAACCCAGCTCATCAGCGCTGATTTTCCCTCCAGCATTAACCCATACATTCTGCGCAGTAATATTCACATTTCCTGTTATATTTCCTCCTGATTGTATTGTTAAATTTCCTGACAAAGCAAGTGAAAATATTGTTTGATTAGTGCTGTTAAACAAAGAGCCCCCATTCTTAATAATCATATTATTCGCTTTAACATTTGCTCCATCAGGAATATTATGTGTCGTAGTTATATTACACCCAGTATAA
>Ga0268276_1002943_pt1 | contig 13791 bp, 10 predicted proteins | sample saktaG_4_FD_190145 | JGI IMG/M metagenome (GOLD analysis project Ga0268276, IMG submission 190145) | Saline water microbial communities from Sakinaw Lake, British Columbia, Canada - sak_2010_1_5_45m | ecosystem: Environmental > Aquatic > Non-marine Saline and Alkaline > Saline ...
GGCGAGGCGCGGGAGTGGGCCGGCGGATGCGGCGGCGTGATATTGGTTTGCGGTTCGCTATTTCTGGCAGGTGAGACATTACGTGCTTTTGGGGCGTATCCTTGGGATTTAGCCAGATTGGACGAGAACGAGAGTTTCAGCGGGACGGGTAACGAGGCTGCGGAAGTCCGGAAAGGTTGAGAATGTGCGTAAGTGACGCGGTTGAGGTTTTGGCGCGCGGGGTGTGCGTGGTTGACGGGATGGTGCTGTTATGTTTCGGGCGGCGCTCGGGAGTGCGTTATCTGCCCGGTGGGCATGTGGATTTTCGTGAGCAGGCCCGGCTGGCGTTGGCGCGTGAAATACGCGAAGAGACGGGACGGGAAGCTCGTGTGGGGCGCTTTCTGGGGTGTTGTGAGCATGCCTTTGTTCAGGAGGGCGTGCCGCACGCTGAGATTAATCTGATTTTCGAGATGTCTTTGCCGGGAATTTCGGTTGACAAGGAAGTCATTGCGTCGGAAGACTGGATCGGGTTCCAGTGGTATCCTCTGGAAAAGCTGGGGGAGTCGTGCATGGAACCCGCTGTGCTGAGAAAACTTGCGGTTGGATGGTTTGACAGGCCGGCCGGGCATTGTGTGGGCGGTGATGCGTGGTTGGATGAAGAGGCCGTCAATCCGTGACCAGCGGCGGTTGACATTGCGGGCAGAAGTGGGTCCCGCGTTGCGCTACGACACTGCGGACGATGATCGTCCCGCACTTAGGGCACGGCAGGCCGTCGCGGCGGAAGACTTTGAGGGCGTCCGCGTTGCGTCCGCGGTTGCCGGCTACGCTGTAAAAATTATCCAGCCCCATGCCTAGCGTTGTGCCGCGGTTGCCGATAGCGCGGTTTAACACCTCGCGTATCGCCCTATGGAGGCGGCGGATATCGTCACGACCCAAAGTGTCGGCCCGGCGCTCGGGATGGATTCTGGCTTGCCACAAAGCCTCGTCCACATAGATGTTGCCCAGTCCGGCGACGCGGGTTTGATCCAGAAGCAACGGCTTGATGCGGCTGGTTTTTCCGTGCAGGCGTTCTTGCAGTACCGTGGCTGTGAAAGATTCAGAAAGCGGTTCTGGACCAAGCGCGTTTAAAGGATCGTGGCCTGCTGATACCAGCCTGAAGCGTCCGAATTTTCGAGTGTCGTTGAAAATAAGCAGCCGGTCGCCCGAGAGGCTGATCAAGACATGGTCGTGTTTTCCGGCTGTCTCGCCAAGCGTGGCGAGCCGCAATTTACCGGTCATGCGCAGGTGAATAAGCAGCCTGTCACCGTTATTGAGCGAGATCACTATGTATTTGGCCCGCCGCGAGACACCGGTTATCACCCGGCCGACAACAGAACGTCTGAAGCGTGACGGTGTGGTCTCTGACAGAGTGCGCGGCCAGCGCACCTTGACATCGGTTATTTCGGAGTTTTCAAGTCCGTGGCAGCGCAGATCGCGCACTATTGTCTCCACTTCTGGCAATTCTGGCATATCAAATCCTGGCGGCTAAACTAATGCGGGCAACGGATACGGCGGCGCGGCGAAACAGCGATGACAGCCGTAAATTTCCGACCTCTAAAGATAACTTGTTTGATCGGTTACTCACAACTGTTTTTTCAGTTTGCGCTTGTTGCGGAAAGTTAGTAATATCTTAAAAGATGAAGTGGAATAAATGATTTTTAACCGGTAAATGAGGTAGTTAAATGAAAAACACAGCAATGTTTAGGTTGTTGGTATCTACAGTGTTCTTGGCCAGCTTGTGTTCACTGGCCGAAGACACCTTCTTGGTCACGAACAACAACACTTCGGCTGTGCATTCTTTTACGAACACTTCCGGCACGGCTTCGGTAGTCGACGGAATGATCGTTTTCGAGGGTGAGCTTACAGCAGATCTTTCCGTGCCGTCAGCATATGATGGCAACGGCATTCTGCTGGCTTCGGTGCAGGTGCTGGTGCAGGTGAAGCTTTTCGATGAGCTGCCCAGTGCCGAGGATGTCGGCACTGTGCAAGGGGCGGTATTGGCACTTAACGACGACCCGGATGACCCGGATTCCACCACGGGGACCTACTACGCCTGGGGCACAAACGGATGGGTGCAGTTGACAAACTCGGTGACGGATGAACTTTACGCCACCGCTAAAAACGCCACGAACATAATCACTTTCATTTTTAACTACTCTACTGATCCCATAACGTATCAGATGAATATCGGGACCACCTCCGCCAGCGATGAGTTGTCGCAGGTGATCACTTCCACAGAGACGACGGGGAGCGGCATCACCAGCATTTCGTTGTCAGGAAGCGGATCGCTTGATTTGGACGGCGTCTCATCGGCCAGCGGCTCGACGGCTCCGCTCTCGCTGGGCATGAGTATAAGCGTATATTATGCCTCAAACAGCGTTTGGGCGACGGTCAGCACGGTGGGTGAGAATGGGAATGATACGATCGAGATTTTTGTTAAGGTCGGTGATGCTTGGGAGCCGGTCGGTGAGATCATTCCTTGCGGTGAAGGCGCCCATGTCTATACAGTTGAGCTAAACGGTCTGGTTCCGGGCGAGTCCTACATGTTCATGATCAAAGATGAGGAAGGCCACGAGTTTTATTTGTCCGACCCTCTGCAGGTAAAGGTGATCATGGTTGGCGAGATGGTGATGGTGACCGAGATGGAGATGAAGAAGTTGGCGGTGACCTTCAACACTGAAGTCGGGCGGCGTTATCGGGTAAAGGTAAGTGACAGCCTGACTTCAGGCGAGTGGACGGTCGAGGAAGTTTACATCGACGGCGCTTTCACCAATGTTTTCATGGCTAGCGAAAATCAGACCCAGATACGCATACCGATCAACAAGAACAAGGCGTTCTTCCGCATCTTCATGCTTGAAGATTGATCGGTAGCGTCAGAAGGTTACGAATGCGAAGTGTCTCTCTTGCTTTGGCGTTGACGGGTATGACCGTTGCTGCCGCGTCGGCTTTGACGCCGGATGACCTAATGTGCGAATTGCTGGCCAAGTCCGGGCTTGTGCCGGTAACCGACGCGGCTCCAGAGTTTTCCTGGGGGTTCAGGGATGCGCTGGCTGGAGATTATCAGCAGGCGTATCAGATTCAGGCGGCTTCCTCCACCGCCTTATTGCGTGCGGGCAAACCGGATTTGTGGGACAGCGGCAAAGCAGGATCAGGGCAATCACTTTTCGTCACATATGCTGGGGAGCCCTTGCCGTCCGCTTCCACCGTCTACTGGAGGGTTCGGGTTTGGGACCGGCGCGGCAAACAGGGTCCGTGGTCGCAAACAGTGGCGTTCGCCACTGCCGAAGAACTTGGCGAAGATACACCTCTGCGCTATCCGCTGGATCAAAAACAGGTGAAGCCGGTGCGGGTGGTCACCAACACTCTCGGCCGCACTTTTGTGGATTTCGGCCGTGCGGCCTTCGGATGGGTGGAGCTTCTGACACCGCCGGAGATGCAGCGCGGCGGTGACTTCACGCTGCATTTGGGCGAAAAAGCCAACGGTTTGAGTGTGGACACCAAGCCTGGCGGCACGATCAGATACGCGAAAGTCACGGGAGCTTTGACGCGTCCGGGCGTGTACCGGGTGCCGCTGGAGGCGGACAAGCGCAACACAAGCGGAGGACAGGAAGGGGAGGCGATACTGTTGCCGCCCGAGTTCGGGGTAGTGATGCCGTTCCGGTATGTCGAGGTCGAGGAGTGCCCGTATCCGGTGACGGATGATACTATACGTCAGATCGCCGTTCACTATCCCTTCGATATGAAGGCATCGGCGTTCGTTTCGAGCGACAAAGTGCTGGACAAGGTCTATTCTTTCTCTAAATACAGCATCAAGGCCACCTCTTTCGCCGGGGTCTATGTGGATGGTGACCGTGAGCGTATCCCATACGAGGCCGACGCCTATTTCAACCAACTGTGCCATTATTGTGTGGATCGTGAATTCATGCTGGCCCGTTACAGTCACGAATACCTGATGTTGCATCCTACTTGGCCGACAGAGTGGAAGCAGTATTCGGTGATGATGGCTTGGACGGACTGGATGTACACGGGCAACACGGAGTCGCTGGCGCGCCAGTATGATCTTTTGAAGGCAAAGAAGACTTTGGAGTTCGCGGCGCGCGAGAAAGACGGACTGCTTGTGACCGGCGGGCCGTCGGCTCCGATTAACAGCGGATTGCGCGATATCACCGACTGGCCTCCGGGAGAGCGTGACGGATTCGAGTTCAACCCCGTTAACGCGGTGGTCAATGCATTCTATTGCCTCAACCTACGCCAGATGGCGGAGATGGCGGAGGCGCTCGGCAAAGAGCCAGACGCCGCTGGTTACCGGGCTAAGGCTGATCGTGCGGTCAAGTCTTTCAATGCGCTGTTTTATAACACTGAGCGCGGCTGTTATGTCGACGGCGAAGGGGTTGCCCATGCCTCCCTGCACGCCAACATGCTGCCTCTGGCCTTCGGGTTGGTGCCGGAAAACGAGGTCGCAAGGGTGGCGCGTTTCGTCAAGAATCGCGGCATGGCCTGCAGTGTCGCGTATGCCCAATTCTTGCTCGAGGGGCTTTTCAATGTCGGCATGGAAGACTATGCGTTGCATCTTATGACCCGAGACGATGCCAGAAGTTGGGTGAACATGATGCGGTCGGGATCAACGATCACGATGGAGGCGTGGGACATCAAATACAAACCCAATCTGGACTGGAACCATGCTTGGGGCGCGGTGCCGGCCAACATTCTGCCGCGATACGTGATGGGCGTGCGGCCGCTGGAAGCGGGTTTCGGCAAAATCCTGATACGTCCTCAGGTCGGTTCGCTGGAAGCCATACAGGGCATCAAGCCCACGGTGCGCGGTCCGGTCACTGTCGGCGTGCGGCAGAAACCGGGCGAGCATTACAAGCTTATGTTTGAAATCCCTGTCAACACGATCGCCCGGCTGGAATTGCCTGCCTTCACCGCGGCTTGCGGCAAGTTCACTTTCAACGGCAAACGTGTGCCGTACAAGACTGACGGGAGAGGACGGCTGGTTCTTGATGATGTGCCTTCAGGAAGCCATGTGGCTTACTGGGAACTCAAGGAGGACAGATGCGGGTCGAAAGGCGCGAGTTGCGGCGGGAAGACATCCGGCGGTGGTTGGAGGGCTTGGGTGCCGTTCTTCTGATCGGTGCGCTGATCGCGGTTCTGCACTTGTGCGGTGCGCGGATATGTTTGTTCCACCGGCTCACCGGCCTGCCGTGCCTGACTTGCGGGACTTCCCGCGCTTTTGCCTTGCTTATGAGCGGTCATATAGCCGATGCCTTTGTCACACAGCCCTTGGCGGTGCTGGCAGCCACGGCAGTCTTTTCCTGTGTGCTGATACAGGCTTGTTTCATCTGGTGCGGGCGGATCGTTTTGTCCGTCCACTTTGAGCGGCGTGAGCGAATTGCACTCGGCGCTGTCACCATCTTGCTGGTTATCGCCAATTGGATATGGCTGATCGTTCGGGGAGTATAGTCGGGGCGTAGGCAAACAGGAACGTTTTAAGGGAATAGAAAGGCTTTGGTTGTTATGAGCGCTACTATTATTGATGGAAAAAAATTGGCTGCCAACATGCGTGCGGACATTGCCCGACAGGTTGCCAAGCTGCATGCCGAGCACGGCATAGTGCCGGGGTTGGGGGTCATGCTGATAGGGGCTGATCCGGCTTCGGCATCGTATGTTACGGCTAAGGGGAAGGCATGTAAAGAGGCTGGGATATTTTCTCTGGACGTGCGGTTACCGGCGGAAACCGCCCAAGCTGATGCTTTAGAACATGTGCGGGCGATGAACGCTGACCCGCGCGTTCACGGCATTCTTGTGCAGCTTCCGCTGCCGAAGCATATTGACGAGGGCGCGGTAATCAACGCGATCGCGCCGGAAAAGGATGTGGACGGGTTCACGCCGGTGAATGTCGGGCGCATGGTTATCGGTGAGACCTGCTTCCTGCCGTGTACTCCGCACGGGATCATTCAGATGCTGATTGCCGCCGGAGTGGAGACTTCAGGTAAGCATGCTGTGGTGGTCGGGCGCAGCAATATTGTGGGTAAACCCGTTGCAAGTCTACTGATGCGCAAGACGAGTGGCGGCAATGCGACCGTTACGGTTTGCCATACAGGCACCAGTGATCTAGGCATGTTCACCCGGCAGGCCGATATTTTGGTAGTGGCAGCCGGACGTCCCGGCACCGTCAGGGGCGACATGGTCAAGCCCGGTGCGGTGGTGATTGATGTGGGGGTAAACCGAATTCCTGACCAGACCAGAAAAAGCGGCTTCAGGTTGGCTGGCGATGTGGACTTCGATTCGGTCAAAGAGGTGGCCGCGTTGATCACTCCGGTACCGGGCGGGGTCGGCCCCATGACCATCACGATGTTGCTTTACAACACGCTTGAAGCCGCGAGACGCTTGGTATAGTTGCGAAGTGAAGTTTGTTTTTTCGTGGATTTATGAAAATAATTGGAGATCTTATTTTCGCGCGTGATGAGACCGGACGTCTTAAATCCAAGGTCGGCACGATCTTTCTACGTACTCCTGGGCTGGTGACAAAAGCCGGGATCCATGTGACACAGCGAATTGAGTGGATCAAGCACCTGAACAGTGATCGTGTCGTGGCCGGCAAAGCCAAGTTGTCTAACGAAGAGGTCGATGACGAGATCGGACGTTCAGTCGATTTGCTGTTCAACGACCAACATGTGCTTATTCGTCCTGACCCGAATGACATGGGTTTGGCCTTCGAAGCTGACGAGATGCTTCAGACCATGGTGTCCAAACGTAAGATACGTTTTCTTAATATTCAGGACGCCCGGGTTCGTTCGGCTTTGAGTGCGCGCGGCGAAAACTGGCGCATGAGCCGACTGCCGTGTTCGCCGGAAGAGATTAACCGGCTAATCGCCGCCTCCCGAACCGCTATTGACGGCAAGCCGATATATTTTTACAACCACTCTATCGGGACTAGGTTTTTGACTTTGGCCACGCTGACATGGCTCTCTGAGCAGCCCGACGATGTTTTCCGCAGTCATCTGGCGGAAATCGCCAAGTACAGCGCCAGGCGTAACCGCCTGGGGCACCCGGAGGTGGACATATTCCCGCCTGGATGCAAGTTTAAGCGGCAGGCGTTTGAGGCTTTGAACGTAGAGGGTCTGGAGATCGGGGCGTTGCGTGCCGCCTGTGGCAAATTGCTGGATGCATACACTGAGTCTGTGACGGAGGATCTGCGCCAAGATGATGAGGGCAACATAGAGTGGCGGAATCTGATGTGCTCGGCGCTGATCTCGCAGGCCAATTCCGTAGTCACCGATGAGATAGTGCCCGGTGTGTCGCCGGAGTTCTATATGCAGATCGCATGGTTGCCCGCGGCGCGTATAGAGAAAGGCGAGCTGATTTTAGATACCATTTTTGAAGAACTGAAGACAAGTCCTGACGATCTGGAGTTGCAGTCTCTGTGCGACATGCGCGCGAAAGGGATAATCCTGAATTATGTACGCCAGTATGGAAACCTGGAGTATATAAATGTCGGTCGCATTGCCCGTTCCTTGTCAACACGGGAACAGGAGGTCCCCAAACGCTCTAACGTTTACGTTGTGCAGGTAAAAGATTATGACAGGCCGCAAGCGGATTTCCATGTTTTAAGGTTTCAGAAGTGGTGTGTTTACGAGCATCTCGACGAGGGCAAGCCGTTGTTGCAGTCGATCATGGAGGCTGTGGATTATACCGATTACATATTGGATCGTCGTCTAGGGTGCAAGCAACTCGGCATGAACTTGCCGACCCGGTATTCCGCGCAGCGCATACGTGAAACCTATAACGGCACAAGCAAGAAGTATCAAGGGACGCGTGTGTGGGTGATATATTTCGAACGCGATTATATCAAGGGGATAGCCACTGACAAAATACATTACAGACGCTATGCCGATCCAGAATTCAATCGTCGCTTGGCACGTCTGTTAGGCGCGGCGGCCGCAGTGAACATGATTGTCGGACGTGCGCATTATGACAAAAGGGTCATGTTTGATGACGGGGATGAGGTAATTTTGCTGGATGACTCTGGGTTGCCTTACGAGTTAATAGTGAGTGACCACACCGGAACTTTTGCCGAGTATCAAGCGCCTTTGGAGACGTTTGCTGCGGCCTACGCCGAAACCGTCAACAGGCGTGCCGTCCAGATGGCGAACGCTGCTGAGTTCGCAGATATTTATCTGGATGCGTTGCGTATGCGTTTCTGCCAGATCCGGGATGAATACTTACTGCGTCGACACGCCTTCGACAACCTGTTCAATTACCAGCCGGTTGATCCGCAAGGCAACTTCGTTTTCCGCTGGCAGTGTGTCCTCCGGCGTATGGAGTGGACAGACTTGGAAATTTTGATGGCTACGATCGGCAACCATATCAGCGTGTTGAAATGAGATTGGCTGTGTTGCTGTCGCAGGGTTAGTCGCTGATGCGTTCGATATTGGCGCCGAGGCGTTTCAGTTCGACCTCGACGGTGTCGTAACCGCGATCGATGCTTTCAGCGTTATGGATTATCGTCTCGTTGCGGGCGCACAAGGCCGCCACCAGCAAAGCCATGCCGGCGCGGATATCTGGGCTGGAGACACGCGATCCCTGCAGGGGGGCTGGGCCAGTAACCACGACACGGTGCGGGTCGCACTGGACGATTCTGGCGCCCATGCCGATCAGGTGGTCCACAAAATACATACGGCTTTCAAACATCTTCTCGAAAAAAAGGGTTGAACCGCGCGTTTGTGAAGCTAAAACGATCAGGATGCTCATAAGGTCGGATGGAAACATCGGCCACGGCCCGTCCTCGATCTTGGGGATGACGTCACCTAGATCATAGGCGGTTTTTAGCTTCTGCTGCGCCGGCAGCCTTAGCGTCTTGTTTTCACGGTCGATAATCCAGCGTACGCCGAAACGCCGGAAGGGTTTTTCCAGCACTGCGAAATCAGAGGCTTCCACGTCTTCTACGGTCAGCTCGCCGCCCGTGACGAGCGCTGCGGCGATATAGCTGCCGGCGTCTATATAATCCGGGCCGATCCGCTGTTTGGTTCCGTGTAGTGATTCGGTTCCCTCGATGGTCAGGCGGTTAGTTCCGATGCCGTTGATCTTGCCTCCCATTGAGTTGATCATGTGGCAGAGGTTCTGCACATGCGGCTCGCAGGCAGTGTTGTACAGTGTGGTCGTGCCCTTGGCCAAGGCGGCGGCCATGACGAGGTTGCCGGTGGCAGTGACACTGGCCTCATCCAGCAGGATCGGCTGAGCTTCTAGTCGTTTGGACGCCTTGAATGAAAAGGATCTGCCGCCCCTGACCGTGACGCCGAGTTGTCGCAAACCGTCGAGATGAGTGTCGATGCGGCGCCGTCCGATTACGTCGCCGCCGGGCGGATATAGTTTCACCATGCCTTTGCGGGCCAGTAGCGGTCCTGCAAAAAGGATCGACGAACGGACGCGTCCGCAGAGGGCTTTACTCAGATGTGTGTTGAGGACGCGCCTAGTGCAAATTCTGACTGTCCGAGTTGCCGCGTCGAGATCCACACTGGCACCGATGTTTGATAGCAGTTCGAGCATGGTCAGCACATCCGTTATCAGCGGAAGGTTGCTGAGGGTAACCGGTTCGGAGGTCAGCAGGCTGGCGGCCAGCATTGGCAGCGCGGCGTTCTTATTGCCGGGTGTGCGGTGGATGCCGCTGATCGGCCGGCGGCCTTTGATGATAAATCTGGACATGGTTGCAAACGAAAAAAGATTGTTGTTTTTAGAACAGTGATATGTAACCAAAAAAACCGGCAAAAGAGAACTTCATTCTCAAAATTACGGTCTTTTTGTGATTTACGGTGGTTCACGCCAAGGGTTTTTTCTGATATTTTATGTGCATGCGAATTTATGTGGATTTTGACGATGTGTTGTGCGAGACCGCGCGGCATCTGGCCGGGCTGGCGCGGGATATGTTCGGGCGGCAGATAGTTTATGAGGACATATCGGTCTTTGACCTGCAGCAGGCATTCTCCTTATCCGCCGCAGAGATTGATAAGTTGATGGAGCATGCCCACCGCGCAGAGTTTCTTGCAGGCATCGCACCGGTTCCGGGTGGGGTTGAGGCAGTGCGCTCGATGGCAGGCCGAGGACACGACCTTATGGTGGTGACTGGGCGTCCGGCAGCGAGTCATGGTGGATCAAGCGCATGGCTGCGCAAGCATGGTCTCGGGGGCTTGGCGTTGATGCATGTGGACAAATACGGAAGAGCCTCCTCTGAAGTGCCTGACGGAGCTCCTGAGACGCTGGGTGTTCAAGAGTTTGCGAGAGTCAGTTTTGACGTGGCGATTGACGACGCTCCCGCTGCGCTTGATCTGTTGGCTACGCGTAGCGACTGCGCGGTGATCGTCTACGACCGCCCGTGGAACCGGGATTACCGTCATGCCGGAAACATGCGCCGCGCGGTATCGTGGCGGGAGATTACGGAGATGATCAAGGTAATTGAATTGAATTGAATTGAACTGGATGCAGCAGGCGGGGGCGTGAGGGATTATCGATTGAATACCACAGAGGCACTGAGTTAATGATTGTTTAAGAAACCCTGTGCCTCTGTGATAAACGGATTTTGCTTTATCGTCCGGTTTTATTAGTTTTCGTCAAGGGCTGCATAAAAAATAAAACCGCGTATCCTTTTGCCGGACAAGCGGTTCCGCCAGCTATTTTGTTTCGCTGAACCGCAGCAGGCGTACCGGGCCTAAAAGACCTGAATCCATCACAGGCCAGGTCGAGGCATCAAACTTTTTGCCGCCGATGCTGATGAAATTGATGTCGTTGAAGATTCGCCATTCTACCTTTCGGAGATCCAAGTCGCGGATTCGGTTGGCGCCCAGATTGGTGACCTCGACTTCGAGACGGTTGCCGGTCGCCAGCAGGACGCCGTGCGGGATCGGCATCCGGTACGGTGCCATGATGAGACAGCCCAGAGCGTGCCCGTTGAGGCTGACGCGCGCGCTATGGCACACGCGCCCCAAGTCCAGAAAGAGCGGTGCGCCAGTCGCCTGTCCCGGTGGCAGGTCGAACATCGTCCGGTAGACGGCGGTGCCGCCGAACCGCTCGGCGTCGGGGTCGCCTCGGTGCGCCCAGGAGCCGGGGCGCTCCTGTGTGAAGGGCTGGGGCAGCACGGGGCCACCCTCCAGAAATGAAACCTGCCACGGCCCGGCGAGCTTGCCAGCAACAGGACCAGGTTTCTGGAAGAGAACAAGCCTGCCGGTCTTGGCGAGATCACGCGCTTCAAAGGTCTTCAGGATGACCGAGTGGCCTGGCTCCAGCCGCAGTCTTAGCGAAGTGCCGCCCGCAACCGGCCGGATGGTCGCCGGTTCAGATGCGCCCGTCATAGGATCCATGACGGCGACGGCTTGGGCGGGAACGGCTAGTGTGACGTCTCTGTCCAGCACGTTGGTGGACTGGTTGGCGATGAAGTAGTGCCGCCCTGTCGCATGACGCCGACGGATAAAGAGCACGCCCTCGTTGTCGGCCAGCGTCTCGCGGCCGACAGCCGCAGCCTCCAGCGTTTTACGGAGTTCGCCGGAAAGTGCCCGGCCTGCGCCGACGTGCGCCTCGCGCCAGTCGCGTCCTTCCGTGAAACGCAGTTCCGCCAGCAACGGCAGGAACGCGGCCCGGCGCTCTTCCAGTTTTCCGAACCCCGGCACATCCTGCGGCAGCTTGTCGGCGAAGATCACCGTCGCTCCCTCGCGTACCAGGCCGACCAGTTTGCGCATCGTCTCCACCGGCAACAGGTCAGTCGACGGCACCACTACCGCCGCATACTTCGCTTCACCGGACACCATGCGTCCGCTCTCCATGCGGACACCGGCCAGCAGACGGTCCGAGACGAAATCGAAGCTGTAGCCTGCGTCCCAAAGTGTCCGTGCCGCGCGGCCTACTGGCCGATCCAGCAGCCACTCCCGCTTATGCACTGTATGCCATTCCAGCAGTCCTTCGGGATTATTCCAGCTGTCGTGCAGTGGCCAATACAGCAAGATATCGTTATCCGGCGAGCCCGACTGAAGGATCGACTGGCAGCGCGTAATGTAGGTGTTCAGCGTAGGCGTGTCGCGCCAGATCGGATTGCGCGGGTTCATTTCGGTTGCCGCGTAAAACAGCCAGCCTGGCCAGGCCGCGTCGTCCGGCGAATAGCAGGTTCCGTGATAATAGACATGGTTGATTCCCGATACCAGCATCAGGTCCACGAAACACTTCGTTTCCTCCAGCGTTTCGCAGAAGTGGTTGGCCATCCAAGTGCAGGTCTCGGCCGAGACCAAGCGGCGTCCGGCCAGGTGCGCCGCAGAGGAGGCCAATTTGCTGACCAGTGGCTCGCGGTCGCCGTCCTGAAAATGGGGACCGAAGCCCGAAAGCAAAGGATCGCGGTCGCCGCGACCGAACATTTCGGTCTCAGGAATGTCCGCCAGCGCATAAAAATCCAGCAGGTTGGCGGGGGCGCCATGCGCCTGAATCCGCGTCAGGATGCCGCGCTCGCGGCACCACTCTTTCCAGATGGGGAACACGTTGCTGATGATCAGGTCGGACACGGTTTCGCGGTAGTCGCTCTTCACCCGCGCGACCTGCTGCGAATCGCCGAGTCCGGCGAAGAGCGCAGCCTGGTCCTGCAGGCGGTAGCCACGGCGTGCCTCGAATTCCGCCAGGAAGTCCGGTGACCACCCCACGCCGTAATACTCGAACGAATCATGGTACATCGCGTGTGGCCTTGCTGTGCCGGGCGCAGCGAAGGCTTTCGTGAACGGCAAGAGGTAGTCGCGCATGGCTTGCGCGTACAGGGGGTTAAGCATGAAGCCTTCGCTGCCGGGCGAGGCGCGCTTGACGCGTGTTCCCGCGCATTTTATGGCGATGAGGCCAAGCTTCCAGCCCGCGCCTTCCGGTTTCCAGTCGAGCGTGCCGTCGCCGCGCAGGCGGTCCAGTATGGAGACGGTGCGGCCATCCGGCGCACGGGCGACAAGCGCGACCGGCGTGAGCCCCTTGAGGCTGCTTTTCAGTGAGTTGTCCGCAGGCGGCTCGATGACGGCGGTGGAGAGGCTCTCGACCGCTGTTTCCTGCGAGATAGCCGGGCCGCCGAAGCACCAGCCCGTGCCGGTGGTCATGTCGACGCCTATGTCTTTCCGTCCAGCCTCCTCGACCGCGAACTTCAACATCGCCATCCACTTCGGGCTCAGGTAGTCGATGTAGCGCGCTTCGGCTCCCTTTGCGCCATAGATGGGCACAATGTGGATGCCTCCCAAACCAGACTCGCGGTAGCGTTCGAGTTCTTTCGAGAGATTCTCCGTGTTGACGGCTGATCCGAGCCACCAATTGATGACCCAGGGCTTACAGTCACGCGTAACCGCTGGCCACGCCAACTGTTCCTGCGTCGGGTTCTGTGAAAACGCGGGCAAAGCACTCAGGCTACTCAGCACAACGGCGGTCGGCAGCCATTTTCTGCACATCATGATTTTTCCCTATGCTCAAATGGGCGTCAACTCTTCCAAGGACAGCCTCGCTTCGCTCGGTAGCTTTCAGACAGGGGAGAGCGCGAAAAACAGCCCTTAATTCTTGTAATTCACCTTTTCTACCTGTACCCGCAGGCAGTTTAAGCGAATCTTTTACCAATAATCATGACAACGTACCGCCTTTACCAATCAGCGTCAAACACAATCTACAGTAACTAAGGTAATTAAGGGACGAGGTAATTAAGGGACGGGTAATTAGAAGTAAAATGCTGTTGCTGAGGGGGCGGGGGGTGTTATGGTGTCGGGGAGATGGGGGCTGGGC
>Ga0268276_1002944_pt1 | contig 13789 bp, 12 predicted proteins | sample saktaG_4_FD_190145 | JGI IMG/M metagenome (GOLD analysis project Ga0268276, IMG submission 190145) | Saline water microbial communities from Sakinaw Lake, British Columbia, Canada - sak_2010_1_5_45m | ecosystem: Environmental > Aquatic > Non-marine Saline and Alkaline > Saline ...
GTGTATAACCCATAATTTACCTCCATGCGTTTTTGTCTTTGAGAACGATAACTCTTAGTTAAAAGGTAAATCGTCTGGAATAAAGAACTCTTCGTTGTAATCAATAAAGCGATCGATGTCGTTAGTAGTCTTTTCATCACCATAAGAGTTGACATATTTTCGAGGTTTGAAATGTGCACGACCTTTTGATCCAAGAACTTTATTCCAATCCATCGTTAACTTTTCACCATGTTTTTTCTGTCCAATGCATCTAAAGAATGATGAAATACGCCATTCAATTGTGCGGTATAATAGCAAATCAAACTTCACAATAGCTCGTCCTTCTTCTGATTCGACTTGAACGGTAATCGTTGCTTTGTTACATGCAGGAATCTTAGCTCCTCCAGGAAATCTACCTCGTTCAAAATGAGTTACAGTAAAGTTATAATCACCTTCTGGTAATATGACTAATTCCTGTCCGTCTTCTTCGATGGCATCATTCCAGTCCATCAACATGTTTTTATTTTCTTCCATGATTATTGTTCTCCTTTTTCATTTTTTATCGTTTCTACAATCTTCTTCCAATTCGGGATAATCCATCGTGTAATGAAATCATCTGAGTATTCGCTGATTGGTGTTTCTAAATCATAATGACCTTTTACGGCTACTACTTTTTGTAATTCTTCTTCTGTAATATCATCTTGTTCCAGTTTCTTTTTAAGTTCTTCAACAAACGCTAAAGTTGTTATATCTTTTGAATCGTAGTCCATCACTTGATCAGCTGGCACATCATAAATTTCAAACAGGTGTGAAATAACTTTAAAATCAAGTTCAAGTTCTTCTGGTAAATTGTCTCGGTTTTTTGCATCCCAACATGGGTTATGAGTTGTATACATCACTCGCTTCCCACCTTGAGCTTTTTTCTTGTTTGTATCTGTTGTAACGACAAATGTTTTATAATTACCGAACAGTAATAAATCGGACCACTCTTTTAGTAATGGAGCAACTTGTCTTGTAAGTTTCATTTCATATCTGTCGTACTGGCCCTGCTCTTCTGGAAGCTCAAATTTTCTAGTTTTTGAGTGAGCGGTCAATACAACATGTTTCCCACTTTCAATTACTTTGTCTAGTTCTTTGAATAAATCAATAAATCTATCGGCAACATACGTATATCCTTTTCCGTAAGATATCTGTTCAATGCTAGTTACTCGATGCTTTTCACATACATTACTAATCGCCAACATTTCAGCCCAGTCCACTGTGTCAATCACTAGTGTTTTGCAAACATCTACTAACGCTACTTCTTTCACAATTGAGATAAGCTCATCCCATGAATTAGGTTTGTTAACTCTAGCTATATCCAGATTGTATGTCCCATTTTCTGTGTCGATAAACAGTGGATTAGGGAACCTGCTAGCTAAGGTTGTTTTACCTACTCCTTCTCCAGCATATATCACTACTTTTTTTGGTCTTACTATTTTTCCTTTGTTAATATTTAACATTTTATTTTTCTCCTTCTTTTATTGTTGTTACCTCTTCACGAGGATCTGTTTCTGGTACTAGAATTATTGAACCTGTTTGCATCGTAATGTATGGTCCGATAATACTTGTTACTTTGTCTTTTCCTATTCGCTTGGTCAGTTCAGTTATTCCAGCTACTTTTTGTGCACTATATGGATCAATTCCAATCTCTTCACAAGCCTTAATTAATCCATGTTCGTCCGTTACTTTTCTTGAAACTCGTGCATGAACCAACTTAAACCCATTCCACTTGTGACCATTTTTCGCTCTTGTAATTGCGAACTCTTTCAGCTCATTTGCATAACGGATGTAGTCGTCTAGTTTCGGTAACAATTCTTCTATTTTTTCATCAGAGTGAACTGACAAAGGTTTTATTAATTCTTTTAACATTTCTATAAATTCATCTCCTCTTTTTACACACATAAATCTTCCTGAACAGTATCTGCAGTGTTTACCCGTATTTCCTTCAAGATATGCTGTTCTTGTTTTCTCTACTGCAGGCAACAAAACCTCATTTTCAAACTTCAATAAATCTCCTAAATCCATCTCGTATTCATTGGTGTTATTGATAACAGGTTGATAAATCACAAGTCTTACCTTTTGTACCGGATATAAGTCTTTATATGCCTTGTATAGATAGAGTGCATATATGGCAAGTTGTGTGTTGAATGAGTCTTCCTCTGCATCAAATGCATACACCGGTAATCTACCTGTCTTTAAGTCAATAACTGTCAATGTTCCAACATTCATTGATGAGATGATTCCGCAGTCTAAAGTGCCTCTTGCATCTTCATCAAAATCCATATCCAGGTGTTGTTCGATAACTACAAATGGTTCTGTATCAGATCGTTTTTTTTCAAACTCAATCGTGTTTATTACAAAGTTTGCATATCCATCCGCAATATCCTGCATTTCATCGGAATACATATCGAGTTCTTTGATTAATTCATCGATCGGTTTAACTTCACTGTCATAATCGATTAATCCTAATGACTTACTAATAAGTGCAGCACCTAACTCATGACATTGGGTTCCGAACTCTGCTTGTGGACTTACTTCTTGGTTTTTCGTATCGTTGTAGAAAGTACTAAGTGGACAGTTCAACCAGATACTACTTTTACTTGGGCTATACTTTCTACTGTGAATCGTTGGGCTTCTTGACATCTTTCTCATCTCCTTTGCTTGTGTCTTCTGGAAGCAACATTACTTCTAAAGCCAATGTTTTAGCTGTTTCACTGATCAATAGCAATGCTTCAGCTAAGTCCTTATCTGTTAGGAATGGTTTATTGGCTTGTGGTTCTTTTTTCATTTCAATTCCTCCTTCACCAGTTAATGGCGAGGTTTGATGTGGTTTGCCAATAATTACTCAAACTTTTTTACTTTTTCTTTCAATTCCTCGATAAGTTGCTTCCTTCTTAGCTGAACCATACTTCTTGATTTCTTGACAATTTCAGCAATAGCAGCATCCGTTTTTCCTTCATTAAAGAGTTTCAGTATGAGTTGATCAGATGTTTCAAGATCATTCACAAGACTCCATATGAGATCTGCATGTTGTTTCTCTGCTTCCTTTTCCTGTTCAGCTTCATAACTTCCATCAGCAAACTCATATTCATAGTTGTCGTACATGTAGTCTATAGATATTGGAAAGCCTGTTCTTGTGTATGGACACTGACTGCAGTCTTTTCTACATTTCACCAGACCAAACTTCTCAGAAGGAACCATGCATCTAGATTCTGTGTCTTTTCGTTTATGTTCCTTACTTTCCTCATTTCGATGCCAATGAAAATACTCCTCAGTACATGGAATGAACCTTAGGTCTCCATCTTCATCTGTAATGGCAATCCAATGTTTCAGATCATTATTTGGATCACTTTGTAATGCTTCTACACTTCCATAGCCATATAGTCTAGGATGTTGATTCTTTACTTCTTTTGATAATTTCATTAAAAAAATACCCCCAAATCAGTTTTGTCTGAAATGGAGGTACTCTTCTCGTAGCTTAAAGCAGTTCAATGGCGTAGTAAAGAGAACGGATATGTACATCCATTTCAATTTACAGGCCACTCTTCACATTAGAATGAACTGCATTATTTTATTTTTTTGTACTTCAATGTGACCAACTGAGCAAGGGTTGTGAAGTACTGGCTAGGTTAGCTAATTCCTAGTTCGTGGTTAGTATATCAAAAGAATTTCAAATCGTGTAAACAGGGGTTGTCCCTATAATGAAGACTAAATATTGTAAAAAACGCATAAAAAAAGAGGACCGAAGTCCTCTATGTAATAAATCATTTATTTTGTGTTTATATTGTCGGACAGGGGTTGTCCGAATTTTGTCTATTCATCTTTTGTTAATCGTTCAAAGCCTAATGATTGCATGAATCTATTTGCATCAGCCGCACTACCTTGCCTCAAGGTTGTCATTGCTGTCAATAAGGCAGTATCTTCATCATTACCATTAACAAATGATATTCCAGCTTGTTTAATTGCAATATTTGTGATTTTATAAGGTAGATTTAGCGTTCTTAATAAAGCTACGACAGACCTCTTATCTGGAACTTTGTTCTGTCCGTTTATATAACGTCTAATCGTCTTTTCAGTTAACCCAGAATCAATTTCAAGTTCTTTTACACTAATATCGAGATACTTCATAATATAATCCACTATTTTACCAAATGGTAAGTTAGATATTGCAGTTGCTACTTCTTCGACATTTTCGTTATGAATTCGATATCTTTCATCAAATTTAGGATCATTGAGCACAGATGCTGGATTGCTTGCAATTTCCAGATCAAATTCGAGTTCTTTACTTGTATCCCTACTTAAATAACACATTAATCCAAAATCAGAACCTTCGTTGAATCCTTGAATTGTAGTGTACTTGAATTTGGCACAACATTCTTGCATATGAATCAATGCATAATCAGTAATAATTAAATCACCGTTTCTGTTTTTCTCGATATATTTCGGATGATTAATACATAGATGGTTTTCTACAAAAACGTATTGATTCATTAAAACTGACACTGCAATTTTTGGATCTGAAGTAATCTTTTTGTAAACATCCTTATAACTTATTGTATACGTTTCATCACTGGCAAGTGATCCCTTTTTAAAGGAATAAGGTCTTATATAATGTCCATCCACCCAGTTATATGCGCCAATAGCAAGCTCATATCCTAAATCAATAAGTCTTTTTCTAGCTGCATATGTCGTTACTTCAAAAGTTATTGCTAGTTTATCTATGATTTCATTGATAGTATAGGTTACAAGTCCACCACGATGATTATAATATTCAAATAACTCCTTTGCAGAATTCAAAAAGGATTCTTTTGGCATCAAAATATATGGAGCGAGTCCATTTGCCTGGATTTCCATCCACTCTGCAGTTGTGTTTGTTTCTCCGTTCCTCATTACACCATTAACTTGGCACTGGATATAACGAAGATCTTCAGTTTGCATCTGAGCAAACAAAAATGCATTCCTGTGATAATATGAGTGAACACACTCATGCGCAATCGTCATATTTCTTGAGCCAAAAGATCGAAGATATGCTGCCTCATCATCAACTAATACAGTATTCTTATCAATTTGTTTTCGCTCATATTTTGATGTGTTTGAATTAAACAAATCTATTTCTGTATCAGCAAAAAAAATCTGCCCAAAAATACTTCTGTCTTCTGATATGGATACGTTATGAACTGTTAATCCCATTCTTGAAGCCAATTCATCAACATCAATTGCCATAGGATTGATTCGTGCTTCTGGATGATATTTGAAGTAATAATTTTCCAGTATTTCATTTGCGTAATCATCATATTGAATCTTCTTCATATATGGTACTAAATCACCTGACAATGGTTTAACCGGTTTTGTTTTGCTGAACTCGTCCACTCCATGAATATAAAAATCATTTAGCTTTTTGTTAAGTGATCCTGTACAACTCAAGGAAACCCAAATCCTTGCATTATATTGTTCTCTGTCATGGTGTTTTTTAGAAACACCTTCAACGTCGATTGAAACTTCGATGGCTATGTCAAAATCAAGTTTAGTGTCATCTTTACAGTCGATCCATACATTCTTAAAATCTAAATCTATATCTTCGATTTCAGATATATAACTAACTACACCTGATCCATCAAGTCGATCCAAGATCAAATCTTTATTGCCAGTGCACCACGAAAAGATAGATCCATGTATACGTTCATATAATCTATCTGTATTCATCAAATATTCAAGAAATGCATTGGACTTTTTTCTCATAAAATATACTCCTATAATATAAAAACCAGCTATAATTTTCCTTTGGCAAATTCAGGAAAGCAGATTAAGTACCAGCTTTCCTATACCATTTACTAACTAAATAAATCATCAATTTTAGATGAAATTTCATTTTCAATCATATCTAGTTCCTGTTGTTTTTCTTCAAGTCTACTTATTGATAAAAGCATTTCATTTATCTTTTCTACACTTGGGTTAGGTATGCACATATCAAGAAGATCGTTAAATCTTAATTGTTGTCTTACTGATCCATAAGCTCCATCAGAGAATTCTTTTATAAAGTGAGGACTTTTAAGCAGTGCAAACAGGTATTTAGGATCTAGTACATTAATATCTTTAACACTAAATACTGTATACATAGGACTGACACATCCTGTAAGATTGGTGTCATTATAAGCTATAGAGCCAACATTTATTCGTGCAGGATTGTATGCAAAATATCCAGGTTTAACAATTTTATAGTTTGATATGTTGTCAGAAGCTACTCTATCATTGAAATATCCTTCATTTCTGACAAAGCCTTCTCTATTAGAAACAGACCAAACTTCAATGCTTTGCTCCTTCACTCTTTCTTTAGATTCTATTAACTTACCTTTTAAAGGTGTGAAATCATACTTTTTATCTGAATAATCAACAAATTTATACTTTTTGCTTAGTAAATAACACTTGTCTTCTGAAATCATTTCTTTTTTTACAATTTTTACTAAGTCTAAATCATGTTCTGGTACAACAAATTTTTTATCAGAGAGAATAGCATTTTTAAAATCTTTGATTACTTCCTGTGCAAATACAAGATCACTATCATCTTTTTCTTTTCTTGACATACTTAATTTGAAACCATCAGATAATACATCTATAAAAAGTACTGAACCTGCTCTTTTTGCAATTGATTTGTCGACAAATAGAATACTTGTTTTAACTTCAGAGTATGGTAAAAATACTCCTGTTGGTAATGATACAACAGCGTAAACATTGTTATCCAACAACATTCTTCTGACAGTTTCAAACTTGGAACTAGGATTAAATAAAACACTGTCAGGAACAATAATCCCCGCTCTTCCATCAAGTCGTAAATGTTCTAGAATGTAATCTACGAATAAGACTTCAGTTCTTTTTGCCTTAACTTGAAATCTATTATGTGGACTAATTCCTCCTTTCGGTGTCATAAAGGGTGGATTGGCTAAAATAACATCAAATTTCTCGCTCCAGTAATCATCCATTGTCAAAGAATCGTATTCAGTAATATCGGGAGAAATACAACCGTGTAAATACATGTTCATTTTGGCAATTCTCACCATTGAAGGTTCTATATCATATCCAGTTATATTTGACAAAATTCTATTTTTTTCATCATATGTTAATTGTTCGTACTCTTCCTTCTTCACAATGTGTTTATATGCAGAAATAAGAAACCCCGCAGTCCCACAAGCTGGATCGAGTACTTTGTCTGTTTTCAGAGGATCAACAATTTCTACAATGAAGTCAATTATATGTCGTGGAGTTCTAAATTGACCTAATCCGCCTTGAGAACCTAAAATGCTTAGCAAATACTCATATCCATCCCCCAATTTTTCACTATCACCTAAGTACTCAAGTTTTCCTATTTCTTTTAAAAACATTGTAAGTATTTCTGGTTCACGATACGGAACAGTTGCATTCTTAAAAATCTCTTTAAAAGTTTCAGGCAACTGATCATTACTACTAAATTTAGCTAATGCTTCGATATATAGATTCATACGCTCCTGTGCGCCAACAGAGTTTCTCATTATTTCTCGCCAACTATATTTTTTAAAATCATTTGCAAAATACTTTGCATTTCCACCGAATTCAATAACCTCTTGATCTATATCATCCATAAACTTATACAACATAGCAAGTGTGATTTGATCAACTTGTGTATTTGGTGCTGGTAACTTCCCGACTAGTATATCTCTTGCCGAGTCAATAATTTTTTTCGTTTCTTGATCTAACATTTTCTTTTCCTCCTAAAAAAATCTTTCGCAATTAATGTCATTTGCAGTTACATATTGACTTATATAGTATAATAATCGCTCGCCTCTAATTATAACATTCTTTACTTTTCTTATATCTGAAGAAATTGGCGAGTTAAAGAATGCGTGAAACTGTTTAGTTTTTACTGCTGTTCTAATATTATTATCTAGTAAATATGCTTGAAATAGCACTTCAATTGACGACATAACATCAGAATATTTTTCAAGTTCATCTTTGTTTAGCAAAACAAAGTTTTCAAATTCATCTTTTACAATTTCATACTTCGTCTTATATCCATTTTGTTTTCCCATAATGTTTAATACAATCTCTTTAACAGTTAGGTGACGATCTAACCCCAGTGATCTCTCTAGCTTTCGAACATTGTAATATTCATTTGGCTTATCAAATATATTAGACTTAATGTAAAACTCCAAAGCTAGTTCGTCATTTGTTTCTATCATTTTAATTACATTTTTGTCATTTATCAGTTTCTGTTCAAAAGACTGATAAAACTTACGATCTATCTTCATTCCATCAAATTCAATTTCGATACTGTTTAGTCGTTTAAGATAATCAACACCCTTTAGTAAGACCGAACTAATTAGTGGTGTAGTCGCTCCAGGCGTATCATCATCGCCAGTTGAACTATCCATATACGGTAATTTTAACTGCTCATCATAGTTGAATTTTTCTTCAAAGTATTCACAAACAGCAAAATAGTCAAACAATTTAAAATGCTGTTTCTTTACAGTAATGTCATCATATTTGAAATCGTGCAATCTAGTTCCTCTACCTTTTATTTGAATAAACTCAGAAGGAGAAAAGATAGGTCGAAATAGTCCAAGATTTATTAAATCAGGGCAATCATATCCTGTTGTCATCATTCCAACTGTAACTGCAATTCGAGTTTTTGAAGAATCATATCCTTCCAACCATTGAGTTTTTCCATTCAAGTTATTATTTGCATAACCCACAGTCATATCTTGAGAGCCATAAATATTAGATGTTACTTGGACTGCAAAGTCAGAATTATACATGCCAGGAAAATATTCTTCAGCTAATGAATTGAATATTTCAGTAACTTTTCTAGCATGTTCAATATTTACACAAAAAACAATTGATTTTCCAACTTCTTTCGTAATTGGATCCCTATCGGCATTTTCAACAAATGTTCTACACAGTATCTCATTTGTTGAATCAGAGAAAAACTTTTTCTCGTATGATCGCTCATCAAATACTTTTGTATTTTTTTCGCCTTTCTTATGTATTTCCACTTCAACATTGTCATCCTCAATATTTATTACTAACCCTTCATCTGAAAGTAATTGAGTTGTTACATCAGTTCTGGCATCAACTATAATCGGATTTACGAGTATTTTGTCCTTAACACCGTCATTTAATGTATAACTGAAAGTTGGGTTACCTCCACTGCATCCAAATGTTGAGTAAGTATCCATTAGTATTCTTCTCTCAATCTCTCTAGGGTCAGTGTTGTCGAATTCCACACCTTTTAGATAATTTTTCGGTGTTGCAGTCAAGCCTAGTTTATAACCTAAAAAGTACTCTAAAACCGCTCTATTTGAGCGACCTAAACTTCTGTGAGCTTCGTCTGAAATAATTAAATCAAAATCAATAGGATCAAAATTAATTTTGTACCCATCACTGTTAGATAATGACTGAATAGTTGTTACAAGTACTTCTGCAGATTTCCAATCATCTTTGTGCTCTTTATATATAGAAACTCTAACACCATCCTTTGACAAATACCTTCTAAGGTCTTTAGTCGCCTGTCTTTCTAACTCTATTCTGTCAACAAGAAATAGCACTCTGTTTGCAGTTTCTGTACGTATAAATAACTTCACTAATGCTGCGGCTGTCAATGTTTTACCAGTACCTGTAGCCATTTCAAACAAAAATCTAGTTTTACCATCTCTAATAGCGTTTTGGACAGACTTCACAGCATTAACTTGATAATACCTTAATACTCTCAATCCATTTTTTATACAGTATTCTTCAATTTTTTTATCGTCTTGCGATATCCATATAGATGTAGAACTTAAAGTTGGGTCTTGTGACAAAGCAATATAATATTTGTCTACTAAAGCATTACTAATTTCAGATGGATCCTTTTTAAGAGCTTTACTGTTCTTCAAGGATTTACATGTAGGAAATGTTGTAATTAGTTCTGGATTTCCTCTATCAATGTTCCAAAAATAACTAAGATTTCCATTACTTAAAATGACATACTTAACACGTAATGATAACGCATAGTTTCTAGCTTGCTCTTTACCAGTTAAAGGATGCTTCTTTTCAGATTTGGCCTCAACCACGACAAAAGGATTACCAACTTCATCAAGTAATAAGTAATCAATAAATCCATTTTTTACTTTTTCAAAATCTTCTCCCAATTCGTCAAGTTCACTTGTAATGAGTTTTACATTTGGTTCAAGTTGAATATTCGCTTTACCTTTACTACTATCTTCAAATCTCCAACCTGCTGCAGTAAGTAAATTATTAATTTTTATTCTTGCTGAAGCTTCTTTTTTATTCGACATATTATCACCTCACACATATTATATAACCAAACGATACATTTGTCAACACTTCAAAGCATCCTCCGGTACTTTTACTTGAAATTTATGTCTTTCAGAGGTAATATCACCTATGAGGTGATAAAATGAAAGCAAATTTTTTAAGAAATTGTAATAATAAATCTGAGTATATTTATTTCAATTCGAAGCATTCTGAATATTTAGATAGTTATAATATAACCGTGACAAAGACTATTACTTTTTCAGAAACAGCTTTAAAAACTCTGGAAGTTAATACAAGGTCCACAAAAATATGGGACAATGTTAACTTCAAAGATTTTTACTATGACGAAAGTATGGCATATTGTATAAGAGTTCAAGACTCTAATTTCAAAACACACTCATATGTATTCTTTAATGGTTTCAACTATGCAAAATATATAGCATTTATTTAGGTCATAGTTTATTTAGTTTAGACCACGCCCATATTGTAGCGTGGTTTTCATCTTAATTGCATTTTCATGAAATCGTGTAAATACACGTTATAATCGTGTAATTTGAAATGTAATCGTGTAGAAATTTTATACAAGATGTAAAAATCAAGTAAAATCAGTGTACTTTTTAGGTTCAAAAAATATTAACAAATGGAGAAACGGCCCTATATAGCGCAAAAAAAGGCCTGATACAATTGTATCAAACCTATGCTTTCAATATGTGTAACACTACCAATTTTGATACAAATTAGCACCCCCTCATATTTTTTTAGCACCCTTGTATCAAAATTTTAGCACCCCTCCAAATATTTTTAGCACCCCTATTTTGTAGATCCAAATGTAGAGTTTAAATCTCACTAACTACGTTGAAAGGTGTGTATGATTGCACAAAAAAGCGACTTTTGCCGCTAAAGTGAACGTTTTTTACATTATCCTAAACGAAATAAAAAGACAAATAACGAGGCTGAAAAGGCACTTCCTAAATTTACAATATCATTGGTCACCCACCGAATTCCTGCTGCTAATATGGTTTGTTCTAGGTCTTTAGCTTTCTCGGTAATTTTTCCGCTCAAAATTTCTTTGTATTTAGCTTGAACAGACGCGCCTAACAAGCTATCGACGAGACACCCTAAAAATCCTGCTGCACTAATAATAAGCAACACTGGGATTACGGATATAATATCGGCTTGATAAAAAATCACTTGAGCACTGACATAAATAAATCCAATAAAGAAGGCACCCACGGCAGCAATAAGCGTTCCAAATAAGCTAATTCCACCTGAAATTCCTTTATCAATAACTTTCCACGATAAAATAGAGATGGTTTTTCCTTTACTTAAAACACCTAATTCCGATGCCCATGTATCAGAATTACTAGCAGCAATGGCGCTCACGGCAGCAATCAAAAAGATTTGGTAAGGATCATCATGGTAAAAATAGAAATAAATAAAAGAGAAGACTAATGGGACAATTCCATTGGCCATTACTTGGACGTGATCTCTGCGACCACCTCTTACTTGAATATCATTAATTGATTTTTTAACATGGTGTTTCACTTTTGTCCAAATAGAGGCGGACACGAAAAATGAAATGAGCGTAATCCAAAGGATAACCCCGCCCCACCAATATAGGAAGCCTCCAACTAACGTCGCGGCCATTAAACCTGAAAAAGTGAGAGACTCTTTTTTGTAGGCTACAAAGGCAACAAAACTACTTATAACAATGCCAATAAGGAGTTCTGTGATCGATGTATTCATAAGTCTTCACCTCAATTCTATAATACGAGTGTTAATAAGTAATAAACAAAGGCTGTGATTAACGGAACGCTCAAGTTGTCTATCCCCGGAGCAGTGTAAAATTCAACACCTGTCGCAACTAGCGCTAATATAACACTACCTAGTATAGCAAAATTAGGTGTAAAAATCGATAAGATTGCGTAAGAAACGACAAAGGAGACTACTAACATGGTCAATGTTCCTTCAAGTGATTTCCGAGGCCGAATCATGGTTTTTCCCCATTTTTTTCCGACCACAGCTGCTAACCCATCGCCCCAACCCATGATAAAGATTCCAAGCGCCCCGATGTAACTATACATCGGGATAGTAATGGTTCCAAACGTCACTGGCGAAGGATCGCTGACACTAAATGTGATGATTGAAAGCAGCAATAAGGATATGGGGTAATAAACGGTTCCCAAATCCCCATGACTTGAACGTTCCATGGCGGAAAAGATATTCTTTTTATAGGAGATGTAATTTAGGGCAATAAATACAATCGGGGCAATCATGACCCATCCCACATCATCAAAAAAGATCATCGCAATAATCCACCAATGGGCAACCCCTATATGGATCAACTTGCGCGCTCCTTCATCTCCTAATATATGTAAACTTTGAAGTAACGTTGATAAAGCAATCATTAGGAAAACAAATCCAAATGAGAGCAAGAGTCCAAGCCATTCTAATCCATTCATACTTTCAATCCTTTTCTATATTCACTAATCATTTTAGCCTTTTCTTCGTGATTTACAAAATTCTTTTTTGAAAATACATCATAATCTTCTTTTCGACAAGCGTTTAGTATTTGCTCATAAAGCAAGGCAGCAATCGCTAAAGGATGTCTTGTTTCTTCTGGAAATAAATGCATGTCTTGATGTGCCAATTGATAATAATGAGTCGCTTGAGCAGCGATTTTCTCAAATAAAGCTTTAAAGCTGTCATTGATTATACCACCCTCTAAATCAGCCATTGTATAATTTGCTTGTTGCATCCAATCAAGCGGCAAATAAACGCGCCCTCTTCGATAGTCTTCACCAATATCGCGCAAGATGTTGGTGAGTTGCATGGCATATCCTAAATGTATGGCACAATCTTTTAATTGAAGGTGTGTTTCAGGAGCTAAAATGGGAAGTAGCATAAGCCCCACTGAACTCGCCACACAATAACAATAATCCAATAGTTCTTCGTAGGTTTGATAGCGATTTTTCGTTAAATCCATTCGTTGGCCGCGAATCATATCTAAATAGGGTTGACGCGCAATTTTAACGTCCATGTTTTTATAAAAATGATCGTAAGGCAATGTGAGTGCACGCATTCGCCAATGGGATTTAGCGCTTTTGGAGGGATGATCAAAAAAAGCGACTATATCACGTTCTAATTGGTTTAGTGCTTTTTCGTCGTGAGCTTCATCAATTAAGTCATCCGCATAGCGACAAAACGCATACACAGCAAAAACACCATTGCGTTGTTGCGGATTAGAAATAGCTTTAAAAGCACGATAAAAGGTTTTGGAGTTTTCCTTAATAACGGCCTCACTGCGACGAATAGCTAATTTATTTTTTATCGTCTCGAACATAATGCACCTCTTGGTCGAAAAATAGCGATTGAACTAAACGGATTTTTTCATTTATTGTGGATTAACATCTTTTAAGATTTCATCGACGGCTAATTTAGCACTAGTTAATACAATTGGGACACCCGCGCCAGGATGATTACT
>Ga0268276_1002945_pt1 | contig 13780 bp, 14 predicted proteins | sample saktaG_4_FD_190145 | JGI IMG/M metagenome (GOLD analysis project Ga0268276, IMG submission 190145) | Saline water microbial communities from Sakinaw Lake, British Columbia, Canada - sak_2010_1_5_45m | ecosystem: Environmental > Aquatic > Non-marine Saline and Alkaline > Saline ...
GTTGGCAAAAGGAGTAGTTTTATGTAAGAACAAACCAAAAGAATTGGTTAAACATTTGAATGAATATAAAGCAAGATATAAGATACTCAAGGTTATTGCCTAATTATGCAACAACGCATATTGTGTATTAATTGTTAAGTAACAACTTCTTTTGTTGTTTTTAAACAGCTTACTATTTGAAAAAAGAAGCATTTGTATAGTTCCATTATATAACTTATGTTATATGAAAAAACCATTTGTTCATAAAAAATACCTAAGGGGTAATTAAGATGAATTACTTATTAAAACCTTCAGGACCAAAATTAACAAGTATTTTTTTAATCTCATTAATCGTTTCTTGTTGATCTTTTTTATCAGACATTCTCACAAATTTAATAAGCATATCAGCTAAGCTTTGCTCATCAAAAAACTTTAATTTAAATCCATCTGTAATAAAATAAAATCTAAAACTTTTGTATCTAATCTCTTTAATAACCATTCCTCCAACATTTCCTAAGGATCTTCCTTTTAGAGGATTACTTTCTAAACTTTCAATTAAATCAAGAACTTTATGGGCTTCTCCTTTGAATTTTTTTTGAATTTCTTCAAATAAAGGGCGAACTATCTCGATTTTGGCCATTTTTTGTTCAACTCTTTTCTAGCCTCTTCTATAGAAATAGTCCCTTCTGATGAAAGTAAAAATGCTCTTAATTGTTCTTTAACTGCTAGAGAATAAACCCTCTTAAGAATATCATCGTAACTTTCTCCTTTTATGCCAAAAGAGGATATTTTATCCTTTGTTTCCTTGCTTAGTTGAATTGTTGTTATGTCCATTTTTAGTCTATAGTAGCTATAGAAGCCATAGTTTATAAATTTTTTGTTCAATTTGTTTACACAAAGTCGGCAGAGGTTTGATTCTAATGCCTTCTTGTTTTTCTGATGTTTGATATTGATAGTTAGATTATGTTATGTCATAACTTCAAAGTAACAACTAACAGTAAGATTTATAAGCTGTTTTTAAGATAGTTTTATATGAATAAGAATGTTCCATTAAGTATGAAAGTTGAGTATTCAGTAGTTATTCCAGTCTATAATGAAGAGGGGAATCTTACGAAACTTCATTCTGAGATAAAAAAAGTTATGGATTCTATTTCTGAGGGTTATGAGGTCATTTTTGTTAATGATTTTTCAACAGATAATTCTCTTAATGAATTAAAGAAATTAAAAGGAGTTAAGATAATTGATTTAAACAGGAATTATGGACAGGCTACTGCTTTGGATGCAGGTTTTAAGATGGCTAGGGGTGATATTGTTATTTCAATTGATGGAGATGGGCAGAATGATCCTGCTGATATTCCTAAACTTCTGAAGAAACTTAAAGATGAAGATTTAGATGTTGTGGCTGGATGGAGAAAGAACAGGGCTGATAAAGGCGGGATAAGAATTCTTACAAGAATTGGAAGGGCAATGAGAAGGGTTTTGATTAAAGATAGTGTTCATGATACTGGATGTACTTTAAGAGTTTATAGAAAAATAGCTGCTAAATCTTTAGATTTGCAAGGTGAAATGCATAGGTATATTCTTGCATTATTAAGATGGAAAGGATTTAAGATTGGAGAGGTTGTTGTTAATGATAGAAAGAGAGAGCACGGAAAGTCTAAGTATGGATATAGTAAGGCAGTTCGTGGTTTTCTTGATTTAATTTATATTTGGTTTATTCAGAAGTATTCACAAAGACCTTTGCATGCTTTTGGTTATGTTTCACTTATATCTATTCTTTTAGGAGCAATATCAGGAACTTATTCAATTTATCAGAAGATATTTACAGGTTTGGGCTTGAATAGGAATGGATGGTTTTTCCTTGGTATTTTCTTCCTATTAGCAGGAATCCTATTCTTTAGCTTTGGAATAATCATAGATCTTTTAATAAAAATACATCTTAATACTTCGCAATATGAAAAAAGATATTATTTGAGAAGTATTATCCAGAGTTAAGGAGGATGTTGTAAGATGAGTGATAAAAAATTAAAAATGGAAATTAAGATTGAATTAATGGATGAAATAGCAAACTTTAAACACTATTAAATTAATACTCATTAGTATCAAAAATGAACAAACAAGAACTAGATTTAATATTAAAAGAAGGGGAAGGTCAATTTATTGAATTTAAAGAAAATTTAGACAAGAGCCTAGCTAAAGAAATAGTTTCTTTTTCAAATTCTTCCGGTGGGCGGATCTTCTTTGGAATTAATGACAAAAAAGAAGTAATTGGGATAGAGATAACAAATAAGATTAAGTCACAAATTGTAGATATTGGAACCGGAATTAAGAGAATAAAGGACGCTTGCACTTTAAATAAAAATAAAGTTGAAATTAAGCCCCTTGAAACATATTTCTTTGTTGAAATCTATCCTAGCGAAGATTACTTGAAGTTAGAGAAAACAGGTGAAAATGTCCCTGAAAATGTGGAGAAAACTGTGGAGAAAACTACCCAGAAAACTACCCAGAAAACTACCCAGAAAATTATTGGGTTAATTCAGTTAAATCCTAGTATAAGTAGAACAGAAATTGCAGAAAAAATTGGAGACATTACTGAAGATGGAGTAAAATACAATTTAGCTAAATTAATCAGGGAAGGAATAATAAGAAGAGTTGGTCCAGCTAAAGGCGGTTATTGGGAAGTCATAGGGAAAAGTGGAAAGAGTAATGAGGTCGAAAATGAGCGATAATGATACAAGGGTAAAAACCATGAAAGGAAGGTTTAAATACTTATTTTTATTGTTCTAGATAATACTATTAACTATAGGGTTAACAAAAATGGAAAAAACAAGAGAATTTACAGGCATGAGTCCTAATCAGGAAAGGATAATGAGCATTTTAGAATACAAAAAGATAGAGATAATTACTAGAAAAGAATTAATAAACTTGATTAAACAACACTTAGAAGTTAAAGATATTTTAGACTTAATTGAAAAATTACAAAAGAAAAAAAATCTGGTTTCAATAAAAAGAGGGATTTATATGGTTGTTCCATTCAGAGCCATAGATAAAAAGTGGGCTTTAGAGGAGTGCAAGATTATTAATTATTTACTAAAGCAAGATTATTACATAGGATTGTACAATGCTTTTAATCTGCACGGGTTTACTGAGCAAATTCCAAACAAGATGTTTGTATTTAACACAAAATACTCTGAAGATAAGAAGATACTTCATTATAATTTTAAATTCTTTAAGGTAAAAAAGGACAAGTTATTTGGCATTACTCAAGATAAATATCCTTACTCTGACAAGGAAAGAACAATAATTGATGCTTTTGAGTACCCCGAATATCTCGGAGGCTTAATTGAGGTTATAGACAGAGTTAAAGATGTAAAATTCGATAAAGAAAAATTGATTGATTATGCAGTTAGATACAACAGCATTAAAGTAATGAAACTTGTTGGTATGCTCACAAATAGCAACAAGTTATTTAGTTTACTAAAGAAGAAGAAAGCACTAACTTATTACACTACTGTCAGAAAAACAAGAACTAAACTTTTGGATAAAAAATGGAAAATACGATTGATTTAAGGGAAGAGATTAGAAGGTTAAGCATTGAAACAAAGTTTTCTCCTAGATTATTGGAGAAAGACTATCATTTAACAAGGATGCTCCATAAAATTAGTGAGAAACAGATAAAAGACTTGATTTTTAAGGGAGGAACCTGTTTAAATAAATGTTATTTGGGCTTTTATCGATTAAGCGAAGATTTAGATTTTGTTTATAATCAGGATGTAGGCAATCACTCTAAGGCACAAACTAAGAAGATATTAGACAAACTAAGAAGAGAGTTAATTGAAATCTTAGACAGTCTCGGATTTGAAACAAATAAAGAATTAGGAAAAGGTTGGAAAATGTTAACTTGTCAAGAGAATCCTAAAATAGCGGGGCTTGAGATCATAACAAAGTATACATCTCTGATTGAAGATTCTCTTCAGACAATTAAAATAGAAATCTCGTTTAGGAAGAAGTTAATAAAGCCCACTATGACAAAGGCAATTCATCATGAATTTATTGATTCTTTAGGTCAGCCCATATTAAAAAAAGATGTAGAGATAGAGGTTATTGACTTATCAGAGAACTTTGCCGAAAAATTTAGGGCATTAGTAACTAGGAAGAATATTGCAATAAGGGATATATATGATATTCATTTTATTTTGAAAAAGAACATTTTAAAGATAAACAACGAAATCATTAGTCTCATTTTAGTAAAAATTAATGAAAGTAAAAAAGAAACTTTTACAAAAGAGAATTTAATCCAATTTATCAATGATTTAAATTATAGGCTCTCCGATTTAAATGAAAAAGAAATATCTTCGGTGTTAAAATCTGGCGAAAGAGTTGATGTGAGTGCAATGATAAAATTAATTACACTTTCTTTCCAAGACCTCGGAGGTTTTTCATGAAATCTAAGACTTTAAGAATTTTAATGTTAAATTATGAGTTTCCGCCCTTGGGGGGCGGAGCTAGTCCAGTTTCTTATGAAATTGCTAAAGGTTATGTTAAATTAGGTCATAGTGTTGATGTTGTAACAATGCGGTTTAAGGGATTAAAAGAGTTTGAGAAAAAAGATGGAATTAATATTTACAGAGTTCCTTGTTGGAGAACAAAAAAAGAAATCTGCCATCCATGGGAACAATATTCTTATCTAAGAAATGCTAAGAAGTTTCTAAAAACACACATGAAAACCCACACCTACGACATAAACCACACACATTTCATTATTCCCACAGGAGTTCTTGCTTTATGGTTAAAGAAGAAGTTTGGCTTGGGTTACATCATCACTGCTCACGGCAGTGATGTTTTAGGTTATAATAAAAGATTCAAGTATCTTTATCCTCTTCTTATTAGCAAATGGAAGAAAATAGTAAAAGAAGCAAAATTAGTAATAACCCCTTCAAAATTTCTCCAAGATAAAATAAAATCCATAACAATACAAGGAAATTTTGCAGTTATTCCAAATGGAATAGATAAGAATAAGTTTAAGCCTCTAAAAAAACAAAAAAGAATTTTAGTAGTAGCTAGATTATTTGAAAATAAAGGAGTTCAGGATATTTTAGATGCCTTAGTTGGTTTGGATATGCAGGGTTGGAAGATTGACATTGTTGGAGATGGTCCTTATAGAAAGGTTTTAGAAAAGAAGATTAAGGAAAACAATCTGTCTAGAATCGTTAAGCTTAGGGGTTGGGTTGATAATAATAGTAAAGAGATGAAACAGTTGTATGGTCATGCGAGCATCTTTGTTAGTGCAAGTTATTTCGAAAATATGAGTATAGTCTTATTAGAAGCCTTAGCATCTGGTTGTAATGTTCTTGCATCAAATGTCGGGGGTAATCCCGAGGTAATAACAAATAAGAACAATCTTTTTGAAGTTGGTAATGTTGATGATTTGAGGATGAAATTAAAGAGGAGATTGGTTTTGAAGAGTAATAATAAGATAATTTTAGATAAAAGGTTTGATTGGGGTAATATTGTTAAGGGGTATATGGGGGTTTTAGGATGAAAAAGATAAATTATGGTAACTTTGAAGCAAACAAAAGATTCTTAAAAGAATTAGGAATTCTGAAAAAAAATCAAAAGATTCTAGAAATTGGTTCAGGGAAAGGAACAATGGTAAATTATTTATTAAAGAAGGAATTTAACATAATCGGAACAGAAATAAATCCAAAGTGGATTAAAGAAGCAAAAAACATCTACGGAAAGCTACCTATACATGAAATGTCTGGAGAAGAACTAAGATTTAAAGATAATTCTTTTGACATAGTTATAAGCTTTGATGTTTTTGAGCACATACCTAACAGCAACAAACATCTTTTCGAGGTAAGAAGAGTGCTGAAATCTGGAGGATACTATATTCTCCAAACACCTAATAAACTCACGAATATCCCCTGGGAGATACTGCAATCAAGAAATTTGTTTAAATGGAGAAAAGAGCATTGTTCCCTACAAACTAGAAGTCAGTTAAAAAGGAGATTAGAGAAGCATAATTTCCAAGTAAGATTTTTTGATGATATCCCCATTGTAAATGCTTTTACTATAAACAAGGTAAAAAAAGCTTTGGGAATCTTTGGAGTTAAGTTATTAAAATTAACACAATCAAGATATTATCCTAAATCCTTAAGAACCAATATGTATGTTCTAGCTAGAAAAAATGAATAAACTAATTAAAATTCTATTTAACCTTATTTTTATAGTCTTATTCATATTTTTATTAACTAAATTAGACTTACGAGTATTAGCTAGACTAAAGGAAATTAATCTATTTATTTTACTAGGGGTTATTATTCTTTTATTTTTGTCTGTACTGTTAAAGTCGATAAGATTTAAACTATTAAATCCGAGTACCCCTCTTCTTCAAATGCTTAGAATTACAGTTATCCATAATTTCTATTTAACTCTTTTACCTTTTAGACTAGGAGAGCTAGCATATATGAAAAAATTGAAAGAGCTTAATATAAAATTTACAAAATCATTTTCAGATTTAGTTATATGCAGGAGTTTAGATTTAATAGTACTGGGAATTCTCTTTGATATATTCATTTATTATTATTATTTTAAAGGAGTCTATTCAGAAACAATGGTTATAGTGATAACATTGATAATCTTAGCCCTCTCTTTAGTATATCTCTTTCCAAAGATCATCACCAAGCCATTTAAGAGAACCAAATTGCATAATAGTCGTCTAATTTACCTAAAGAAAAAGATTATAGAGATACTAGAAAATTTTAATAGAATAAGCTATCCAAAAAGAATTAGTCTATTTGTATTTAGCTTTCTAGTAATCCTTGCTTCGTTTTTACCATATTCACTTATAATAATTAGTCTGGCAAAAATACCTTTTATAGAGACAATTATTGCAAATACTTTTGCTTTACTATCCAGCATTTTGCCTATAAGTCCGCCGGGCGGGGTTGGATTAATAGAGGGGGGATGGGTTGTAGGATTCTCTTTATTTCATTTAGATACAAATCTGGCTATAACCCTTGGTTTAATATTACATTCGGTTCAAATAGTCTCCATAATCGTGATATACTTTACTTTTAGGATATTATTTAGAAAACATAAACACTAGAATAATTGTCTTCTCCAGTATAAACTTTATTACCTGAATTTTCCAGATAGACTCCGATATCCAATGGTGCTTCAGAAGGGTTAAAGCCTTTTAGATGTCTATAAAGAGGATTATTGATATTGTATATTGTGGCATAGGTAACCACTATGCTCGTTTTATTTGATTTTCTATTTTCATCTATTTCATTTACCAACTCTTCCTTAGTAAACAGAGTGGGTGTTCCCAGAGAAGATTTTTTATCTTTTATACTACCTTCCCACCTTACCAAATAATCAGGAGTAGAACCAAAGTAATAATCGTAGAACATATCATTTAGAGAAACAGAGAAGACTACCGCATTGTCTAGGTTATTATCCTTTATGTAACTTTTAACAAACAAAGGAGGGCTTCTTGTATCAATTATAATTGGTTGTTTTTCCATTACATATTTGGGAGAGCAAAAAGAATCGCCTGCAAAAGAAGGAACACAATTAAGATTTAATATTAATGTGCAAAATAATAAGAATACTACAAACAAGACAACTATCTGATTTTTAAAAAACCGATACAGATAAACTGCAAGAATAATTTGAATAGGTAAAATAAATAAAAATACCCTAAATGTAAAATTGAAATTTGTAAGGTCTATTATGAAGAATATCACAAAATAAACGAAAATTGACATCGAAAGCATTTTTTTTAGGTTAGAATCTTTAGTCATTGAAAAGGAAATAGCCAGAATAATACTGCTAATAATTACAAGAGGGTATGCATTGAAAAGCCATTTTATATGAAATAACATAAAATCTGATTTAAAATTAAGACTTAGGATATTACTTATGAAGTTTGCATTAGTATTCATCAGATTATAAAAATAAATAGACAGAACTAACATGGTCAGTATAATAAATCCAAGAAGCATAGCTTTACTAATTTTTTTATTAAAAAAAAGCACTAATATAAAAAAGAGAGATATGAAAATGAAAAACTCATTTAATAAAAATGCAGATAATATTGATATAATTAAGATAAGATAATAATTAATTTTTTCCTTTTTAGAGTAGAGAAGACCTAGAATAAGCATTATGGTTATTGAAGGCGCATAAAATCTTAAATATCTATCAAATATTAAAAATAAAGAATCTAACCCAAATAAAAATGTTGGAATAAGTGCAAATTTCTTTCCTATAACTTTCTTGGATAAAAGGTATACAAGAAAAATATTGACTATGCCTATACAAGCAGTGGGCAGTCTATACATAAACTCGTCCTTTAGCCCAAATTGGAATAAACTAAAGAACATAGCAATAGCGGAAACTAGAAGACCGCGATAATAGTAAAACCCTTCTGAAACCTTGAATAAACTATAATTGGACTTAAAGTTTTTTATGATTAATGCATGATAAATCTCGTCTACTTGAAAACCAAAACTGCCAAGATGGCGAAATATAAAGAAACTTGCTACCAAAACAATCGCAATCAACCCAACAGAAAACCACCACCCCTCCTTATACATCCACCTAACAACCGACCTCAACCCCCAAATCCTATTAATCCTAGGAAACTTACTGCTAAACTCTTCTTTCCTAAGAGCTTCGCTTCTTTCCTCTTTATTTTTTTCTTGTTCAATCTCCTTCTCAACTCTATCACGACTAGAATAAAAAGTAACAAACCCCAGAGCAATTATCAAACCAACAATATAATATAAGTTATCATTAATTATTGCCCTTTTCAAAAACTGATTAACAACAATCACAACCAACCCTAGCAAAAAGAAATATTTAGACAAATAAACAACAGAATGCTTATCTCTTTCGTGTTCCGGAATCTTTTTTATTACTAAGGTTAGAAACCAAACATTAACAGCTAGAACAAAATAAAAAAAATAAACCAAATTCCAATAATCAGACAAATAATTAAAATATTTTAACGAGGCAAGTATAACAAATAAGACATCAAACCCTATTGCAAAATGTTTGATGATGTTATATTTATCCATATTAATTATACAAACTTAATTTAGCCTTCTCAAAATATACTTTTCCTGAGTCTAAAACTCGCACATTAGCCCCAAACTTACCATCAATAATGTTCTTATCAATCTTTAAATTACCAAAGTCGTCTAAAGTTTGTTTACTTATTACTAAAATGTCTTGATTATTGAATGTTTCATCTTGCTTGAATGGAAGATTAAACCAGTTTGCCTTTGATGGAGAAACAGAATCAGCATATATCCATAAATAGCCAATAGGGGTTGTTATAGTATAATCTCCTTTCGTAAAATTTTCATCATATCTTTTATTCAACCAACTATTATTCAAGTCTATACTATGACCAATGTTCCCAGTTATCTCTAAAACTTGATCCTTGCCATTCCACCAATAAAGAAATCCGTCTGATTTATCCAAAGTTATGCTCTGGTAAAAGCTAAACCTATCCATGGGCAAGAAAGCCCCAACAATTAAAATCTTGTTAGAATTTATCTTCAGATTACTAATCGTAGAATCGCTTGCTTTATTATTTGCATCCTTAACAAAATCAACATAATAAATCCCCCTAGCCAAATCATCAAGATTAATACTGAAATTCTGCCCAACTCCGAGTTTATTACTAGCCAACTTATCTCCATCATCCTCATAGAGACTATTAAAAATTATATTTCCTGAAGAATCAGAGACAGAAACATTATACTCATCACTTCCTAAATACCAATTCAAATCCTGCTTAGTAAAATTAATACTCAAACTCCCCTCAGCATAAACAGCCAACCTTAGGTTATCTCTAAAAGTTGTATTAATCAATGTTGTTTCTTGCTTATAATCATCTAGCTCAACATCAACAGGATTAAGCATCCTAGTACTCCAAACCCCTGAACTTGGAAGATTTTCATAAATAAAATCTTCTGTAAAATCTGCTGAAACATTCCAGTTTGTTAAATCATCTAAATCGCTTCTTACATAAACATAATCATCATCATTCTCATAAGCAAGGTTATAGTTTTCAAGATTAGGGAAAACTAATTTATTATCAAGATAAATATTACTTCCTGTTCCATTCAATATAAAGTCAAGTTCAAGGAGACCATTTTGAGCTGTTGTTTTTGTTTTAGGCTTGAAAACAAGATTAAAAGGCTTGGCAGAATTAATCATTCTAACTGTTTTATCATTAATTACTTCCTTATCTCCTAAAACACCCGAATCAATATAAAAACTAGATAAAGAATCCAAAAAAGTGCTGTCTTTAGCATCTATTGTATAACTATTAGCATGAAAAACCTGTGGGAAAAAACTTGCTAGAACAAAATAAAGAATAACAATTCCAACAATACCATAAATACAAGCAATAAGTATCTTTTCCCATCTTGGACCTCTTTTTAACTCAAGAGTCTCCCCAACCTCCCTCAAAACACTCTCCTCATTAACCTTTGGTCGATTAACAACTTCTTTAACAATATCAGAATCCGCTATGCCCTTGGCTCTTTCTCGTTCTTCCCTGAGCCTTTTTGCCCTTTTCCATTCTTCAAATTTTCTTTGCCAATCGTCTGCCATGATAGTTGTTAATTATTAATTATAGTGTTTCTATCTATAATTATTTATCGCCTCTATCTCCGCGCCAGAATCAGGGTTTTACTCTGTAATTATATGGGTTTTTTTAGTTATTTAAAGGTTTGTTTTTCATCGGGGGGGAGTGATGACTTTTCTTGGGGTGTTTATTGGGTTTGGTTTGCAGTAAATAAATATAAAAAGGATATTTCCATAGCATTACTAGGGAAAGGGAGTTCTAATAAAAATTAACATGGGCATAAAGAAAACATTAACAAGTTTAGCATTAAGTGGGGCATTGGCTTTAGTTGTATTGGGTTTAGCTGGAAAGGTTAAAGCATCTCCATTATTCTTGGATGATTTTGAAACAGGAACAGCAAGTAGGTGGATAAATCAAAATGGTGGATGGCAAATAGTTAATGACAATGGAAATCATGTTTATCAACAAGATGGATTAAATAGAGGCGGTGAAAAATGGACGGGAGCTGTTGCGAATTTTAGTGGAAAAAATTATAATAATGCAGAAGCAGATATGAGGGCTTTGGAAGAGGGGGATTTTGGAATGACTCTTTCAATATTTAGCAGTTCTGATAGGGTTGTGACTGCATCTACAGATGATTTTATCTCATTGGCTATGTTTCCCCGATATAATCAGGTTTCATTATATGTTAATAACTCTGGAGAGGGTTCTGGAACAATAGAATACGCTCTTCAAATGCCTATAGAACAGAATAGGTGGTATCATACTAAAATTGAAGTTGAAAATGGGCTTATCAATGCTTCAATTGATGGGCAAACTCTTTTTTCGAATATTCCTACAAATCTTACACAGGGATATGTTTGTCTATCTACAGATGGACTAAAAGCAGATTTTGATAATGTGAAAATAACTCCAGAACCAACTACGATGGGCTTATTGGCTCTTGGAGGGTTAGGCTTATTGACAAAGAGAAGGAGTAAGTAATCTGGGTGAGGGCGTGGTGGGGTTGGGGTTGAGAAGAGAAAAATCTAAATAGATCTTTAAATCTTGATTAATATGGGAGACAAAGAAGAACGCGAACGAGGAATAAGAGACGGTCTGAAAGCAGATGCTGGAGATCAGGTTTGTCATAGCCTCTCAAGAGCATTTAATAATTCTAGCTATAATAGTGGCTTTGATGAAGGAGTAGATAGTAAACCAAGTAGCAGTGGAAGCAACTCAGGTTCTAACTCAAGCTCAAGCAGTTCCGGCTGGGATTCTTTTTGGGGAAGTTCTTCATCTTCAGGAAGCAACGAAAGCAGCAGCGATGATAATTCTGATTCAAGCCCAAGCCCCTCTTATTCTGGAGGCGGAGGAGGTGGCGGTAATAGAAACAGCAGCGATGATGGCACTGGGTGTTTAGGGTGTTTAGCAATGATTGTATTAGCTGGGGCGGCTTTATTTGGATGGAATCATTTTAGCGGAAATACTAAACAAAATCCTGTTAAATCTGACAACTATATCCAGAAGTCTCCAGAAATGACTGCAGAAGAAAGATTAAGAATAGAAGTTAATCGGGAAATGGAAGAAGCGATGAAAGCTCCCAATGCCCGTTCAGATCAAAACCAAGATTATTCAAATAAATCCGGGTGGTATAAAGAAAGACCCAGGGGAATGAGTTTGGAACAGAGATTACAAAATTCTTATAGTCTCAGTAAGGATGAAGGATTAGATGACCTTTTTGATATAAATAACAGGGGCACCTCTAAAAATGAAAGAGGAGATATAAACAATATCAGGATAGTTTATGATGCGCTGGAAGGAGACACTAAGGGTATGAGATTCTACATTGACTTTACGGCATGGAACGCTGGGGGGAGAACCTTTTTACCTTGCGTATTTTTTTATGATGAAGATGGACACAAGCTGATGGATGCTGACAATTTATTTAGAGCGGGAGACGGACAGGTTTTTACTCATGGGAAGAAACTGACTGCTAATGCTACATGGGCAGGTTCAAATTGGAGTGACTGTAGCATGTTTATCCCACTTAAGCAGCTGGACATCCGAGAGCCAGGTAAATATAATTTAAATTATCATGTGGAGATATTTGATGTGACTAACCCCGACAAGCCCGTTAGTGTTACAACAAGCAAGGAGTATTGTTTTGAATATAGTTTGGGCAGTGCAAAATAGTTCTAATGAGAAAGAAGAAATAGCTATCGTGTTTATTTTAAAGATAGATTAGACTGATTAGGTATTTATTCCCCATAAGCATAACCAATCTATTTCTGTTTTCTTTTATCTTTAAAATGATTTGTGCTATGGAGGATAATTGTTTGCTTTTTTCAACACGCCCAAACTCTCAAATCCCTAGAATCATAAACAACTTCACAACCTTCTATTGAAGAGTCAAAAACATCTTGTTGGTGGGGGACAAACAAAAAGATTTAAATACTACTATAAACTAAAAGGTTTATAGCTATCAACCAAATGGAGACAAAGAAATGGAAACAAAAAGCAAAACAACAACAGATAAGATACTGAGCATATTAATCAAAGAACCTCTTGCTGACCATAGTGCGACGTCCATATCTAAAACCTTAGGTATAACAAGACAAGGTTTATGGAAAACCCTAAACAAACTATCCAAAGATAAATTAATTTCTCTTAAATCAATAGCAGATACAAAGAAAAGTACATTTAATATAAAGCTAAATTTTGAGAATCCAATAACAGAAAAAGTTATTTCGCTATTATTGACAAAAGAGTCTTTAAATTATGAAAGGTGGAGATTTAATTTTTCTGAAGTTAAGGATTATTCTAAGTTTATTATCCTTTTTGGAAGTATTCTGCATTCTCCAAAAGAAGCAAATGACATTGACTTGTTAGTAATTGCAGATGACAAAAAAGATTTTAATACAATAAGCAAAATAATGTTAAAATTGCAGCAGTCTCAAACAAAAAAGATTCACTTCATAGACCTTTCAGATAGGGAGTTAAAAGAAGAGCTTAAAACTAATAAGAATCCAGCTTATGTGGACGCGTTTAAAAAAGGAATTGTCCTATCTGGGCAGGACGACTATGTTAAATTTATTGAAAGTTTGGATAAATAATGGAAATAGAAGAAAAACTAAGAGAGTGTTTTAAGACAGCAGAAAGAAACGAGAAAGAAGGGATAAAACACAAGGGCCTTCTAGCAAGAAGCCC
>Ga0268276_1002946_pt1 | contig 13775 bp, 10 predicted proteins | sample saktaG_4_FD_190145 | JGI IMG/M metagenome (GOLD analysis project Ga0268276, IMG submission 190145) | Saline water microbial communities from Sakinaw Lake, British Columbia, Canada - sak_2010_1_5_45m | ecosystem: Environmental > Aquatic > Non-marine Saline and Alkaline > Saline ...
TGGCTTACAATATGTTCTTGAAAATCTTTCTGATTTTCCCGGAATCAAAGGAGCGTTGTCTGATCTGCTATCTGTTGATTCAAAATATTATACAGCGGTTGAGGCCGTTCTCAAGGATATTTCACGCTTACTGGTTGCTGATAACCGAACGACAGCGCTGCAAACTCTTTCGAGATTAGCCGAACTGGATAAAGGCCGGGTGTCGATTATTCCGTTGGATCATGAGTATCTTCATCAAAGTGCCAGGCCCGTTAAAAACCTGGTTCCCTTGACAAACTATGTCAAATGTGATAAATCTCTGGTCAATCTGAAAGAATTTCTCTTTCAGCAGATTTTCTGTTGTGAAGATGGTGAATTTGATCAATTGATAAATGACCCGGATTGCCGCAATATATCACTTGTTTCTGATAAAGGGCGGTTTAGGGATGCAAATGGAATATTTACAGGTGGGTCACGGGCGGCTGAATCCAATGTTCTGGTGGGTCGGACTGAAAAGCTCTACCAATTGGAATCCGAAGCCGATAGCATTACAGAAAAACTTAAAGCGGTTCAGGCGCAGTTGGAATCCGTTCAGAATGATTTGACTGTTGTTCAATCCCAGAAACAGAAACTCTCACAATCAATCAAGAACACAGAGCAGGAAACACTCAAATTACAGAGTCAGTTGCATCAGAGTGAATCACAACTGACCGAATCAAAAAGTATTCAAAAAACCCTGGATGACAATCGGATTTCGTTGAAAGTACTTATTGAGAATTTTAAGGAACGGATTTCAAAGGAAGATCCGGGGAAATCAAATCTGGATATTGAAATTTTTAGTATCGAGAAAAAAATCAGTAAAATCCGGGAACAGGCTGCCGAAATAAAAAAAGAGATGGACCAGGTCGTTACTGACCGGCAAAATCAGCGTATTGAATTGATTAATCTTGAAAATAAATACCGGAATATCGGTGATAATCTGGAAATCAGCCGGCGTACGATCCAGCGGACTCTTGAAAATATTGAAAATGCACGCCTTGAATTAAACAATAACGAAAAGACAGCTAGTGACATTCAATTGAAGATTGGTGAAAATCAGAAACAGTTGAGTGAATTTCAAAAAAGCGTTGCTGACACTGAAAGAAGTATTGAAAAATTCCGTCAATCATTCCAGGCAATCCGTAACAATATTCAACAGCTGAATGAACAGATGTTTAAACTGAGACGTGAAAAGGAAAAATTATCCGAGTCAGTTAGCCAACTGGAACTGGACAGGACAGGTTATCAGGCAGCGATAAATGAGATAAAATCCGTATTGTTGGAAAAATACAATCGCAGTATTTCAGACAGCATACCCGATGATTTACCTGACAGGGAAGAACTGATCCGGAAGGTGGACCGCTTCAAGCGCAATCTTGAATTGATTGGTATGGTCAATATGACCGTCAAAGATGAATACGAAGAAGAGAACTCACGGTTAACCTTTTTGACTGAGCAGCGGGATGATTTGATCAAATCTGAAAAAGGGTTGAATGATGTCATTACTCAAATCGATAATATTGCCCGCGAACAATTTCGTGAAATATTTGAAAAGATTCGTCAAAATTTCAATTCCACTTTTTCAATATTTTTTAACGGTGGTGAAGCCGATATAAAAATGACTGGAGACAGTGATCCGCTGGAAGCTCAGATTGAGATTTGGGCATGCCCCAGCGGTAAAAAAATGCGGTCACTGAAAATGCTTTCAGCCGGTGAAAAAGCCCTGACGGCAATAGCTCTATTGTTTGGCATTTATCAGGTTAAGCCCAGTCCCTTTTGCATACTCGACGAAGTCGACGCACCGCTGGATGATGCAAATACGAGACGTTTTACAAATGTAATTAAAACCTTTTCTGAGAAAACCCAGTTCATCGTTGTTACCCATAACAAATCAACGATGAGTATCGCTGATTCATTGTATGGAGTGACAATGGCGGAGAGTGGTGTTTCCCAGATTGTATCCGTAAAATTGGAGTAGATATGAAAGCAAAATTATTTTTATTAATGGTGATATTAATAGCGATACCATCTATGGCAGTGGATTTTGATTTGGATTATGCCATTTTCAGAGGTGATGAAGTCAGCGATGTAGTTGAAGTGTATATGATGATACCACGAATTCTGTTTGAATTTGTTGAAAATGATGGCACCTACAGCTCAAGTGTCTATGTTCGTGTAGCATTTGCCTATGACGATACGGTACGACAAATGAAGGAATGGAGTTTTACTGACCGGGTTGATGATCCAAGTCAAATTACCGACACACAAAAAATACCGGAAATTGTGACGATCAACGTGCCAAAAGGTACATACCGGATTATTGCTATTGTCATGGATTTGAATTCAAAAAAAACCTACCGGAAAGAGACTGATATTCATGTAAGGAACTTTTTATCTAATAAACTGGAATTAAGTGATATTCAATTAAGTTCTCAGATTTCACGAACAGAAACTCAGAATAAATTCAGCAAATATTTCAATTATGATATCATCCCCAATGCCAGTAATGTATACGGTGATCAAAATCCAATGATATATGCATTTTGTGAAGTATATAACCTGAAAACAGGCCAGGGACAGAGCGAGTCCTATCAGGTTCTGTATACCATTACCGATATCAATGATAAAATCATTCAGCAAAATGATTGGCTTAAAAAGAAAAAACCGGGGACTTCAGCGGTAGAGATAAAGGGAATGAATATTGCCGAATTGAACTCTGGATTGTACAATTTTAAAATTACAATAAAAGAAGAAAATGCTGGAGACGAAACGGTTGCCTTTAAGAGGTTTTATATCGCTAAAAATGATCAAAATAAAATGATGGACAATGTGATGCAGGAAATCAACCTGTCTGCTCTATCTGAAAGGGACTTAATTGAATTGTTTAATCCCCTTAAATATTATGCCACCGATAAGGAACGCAAGATGTTCCGTAAATCGAATGTAGATGGAAAACGTAATATTATTAACAATTTCTGGAAAACCCGTGACCCTGATCCGAAAACACCCCTTAACGAAGCCGAATTTGAATACCAACAGCGGATGAATTACGTGAATGAACAATTTTCTTCACCACAACGTGAAGGTTGGAAAACTGATATGGGAAGGGTATTTTTAATCTATGGTCGACCTTCGGAAATTGAACGGTTTCCCAGTTCTCTTGAATCCAAACCCTATCAAATCTGGTACTACTATGATTATGAGGGCGGAGTCATTTTTGTCTTCGTTGATAGATCAGGATTCGGTATGATGGAACTTGTTCACTCAACCGCCAGGAATGAACTTCAGGATGAAACATGGGAACGTTGGATCCAGCCGATGGGTGATTCCGATAACGATTATTATTAAACGATTTGATTTGTTAAGATATATATGTTTTCTTGTGATAATATAATCCTGTCAAGAAATCGGTGAATAGCAGCACTGTCTCAGTCGATAGAAAAAGTATGCTGATGACGTTCACTCGTGAACTTTATCATGGGCTTGTATCGTTACTGTTTCCAACAATCTGTACTGTCTGCGATCAACGAATTGATGAACCGAATAGAGTCGTTTGCCATAACTGCTGGAGTAATCTGAAAGTACTTTCGACTGATATTGTTAAAACGAAACAAATCCCTGAAAAACTCGATACAATTTTACCTGTATTTGAATTTGATGATACGATACAAAAGATTATCCACGGATTAAAATACAGCGGATATAAATCTTCCGGAGTACATTTTGGACGGTTGATGGCTGCTCAGTTGCCACAAGACTTTTTGTTGAAAGATTCTGTACTAATGCCGGTTCCGCTGCACCCAATAAAAAAGCGGGAGCGTGGCTACAATCAATCCCTGTATATTGCCAGAGGGATTGCAGAAATATCGGGTAACATCATAAGAGATAATGTATTAAAACGGGTGAAAAATACGGCTACCCAAACGCATCTTGATGCTCATGAACGCCATGCAAATATGCAGGATGCGTTTGTTGTAAACCGTAGCTGTGATTTAAGTGGAATTGATTCAGTTGTTCTTATAGATGATGTGTTTACAACCGGTGCCACAATGAATGCTGCAGCAGCTGTGTTGAAATCTTGTGGAGTTGCTTCAATTCGTGGTTTAACTGTCGCTGCTCCGATATAAACACTTTGATATTTTACTTGTTTAAAATACCTGGAAAAGGTAATATTTCCAGTTATCTGAAAATTAATTATAAGGTGAAATATGGCACGACTTACAATTGATGATTTAGCCGTAAAAGGGAAAAAAGTACTCGTCCGGGTTGACTTTAATGTTCCCCAGGATGAAAACCAGAATATTACGTCGGATTTCCGAATCAAAGCGGCTCTGCCGACAATTAAAAAACTGTTGAAGAGTGGTGGAAAAGTTATCCTGATGTCGCATCTTGGAAGACCCAAAGGAAAAAAAGATCCCAAATTCAGTCTTAAGCCGGTTGCAGATCGATTGGGTGAACTGATCCCGAATAAAGTATATTTTGCACCGGACTGTATTGGATCTGAAGTGACCGAGATGGCCAATAATCTAAAAGAAGGAGAAGTATTACTTCTCGAGAATCTTCGGTTTTATGAAGATGAAACAAAAAATGGCGAGGAATTTTCTGCCAAACTCGCAGCTCTGGGCGATATCTATGTAAATGATGCGTTTGGAACAAGCCATAGGGCGCATGCATCCATGGCTGGTGTTGCCAAATACTTTGAACAGCGGGCAGCTGGGTATCTTCTCGAAAAAGAATTACACTATCTGCAAGACTGCCTTGATGAACCAGAAAAACCCTATACAGCGGTTTTGGGTGGAGCCAAGGTGACCGGAAAAATTGAAATTATCGAGAGACTTTTCGGAAAAGTCGATAATATTCTTATTGGCGGTGGTATGGCATTTACTTTTCTGAAAGCTCAGGGAATGGAAATCGGAAAATCATTGCTGGAAGAAGATAAAATTGATTTAGCCCGTGAAATCCTTAAAAAAGCTGAAGAAGTTGGATGTAAAATTTATTTGCCGACGGATGTTGTTGTTGTGTCTGAACTGATCGAGGGAGCAGAAATGGACGTGGTTGCCGTAGATCAGATTCCGGTGGACAAACTTGGTGTTGATATTGGACCCGAAAGCAACGTACTCTTCAATAAAGTTCTTAATGGAAGCAAAACGGTCCTTTGGAACGGTCCTATGGGCGTCTTTGAAATTCCGCAGTTTTCGACAGGCACAGAGTCTATTGCACGGACCTTGGCTGAAATCACGGAAAAAGGAGCTGTGACAGTTGTGGGTGGTGGCGATTCGGCTTCAGCGATTAAGAAGTTTAAATTAACGGACAAAATGACCCATGTATCCACCGGTGGCGGAGCGTCACTTGAATTACTGAGTGGATTGGAATTGGTACCGGTAAACCTGATATCAACAAAGTAGGTGCTTATGAAACGCTATATTGCAGCAGCAAACTGGAAGATGAACAAGAATGTTCAGGAATCCATCGACTTTACAAACAATCTGACTAAATTTGTATTGAATCTCAAGCGGACCGACGTTATATTATGCCCGCCTTTTACGTCGCTCTTTAACATTGGCGAACTATTGAAGAAAACAAAGGTTTATCTGGGTGCTCAAAACATGCACTTTGCAGATTCCGGAGCATATACCGGCGAGATTTCAGCGGATATGCTAAAATCAAGTTTCTGCGAGTATGTTATTTTGGGACATTCTGAGAGACGGCATGTGTTTAATGAATCTGACAGCCTGATTCATAAAAAATTGTTGACGGCACTGGAAAAAGGTTTGAAACCAATTCTGTGTGTTGGTGAAACACTTGAAGAACGACAAAGTGGTCGGACAGTAAGTGTCTTGAAACAACAATATACCGATGCGTTTACCGGTTTATCCGAAGGTGAGATGAAAAATTGCATCATTGCTTATGAACCGGTTTGGGCAATCGGTACCGGCGTTGTTGCCAGTTCTGAACAGGCCTCAGAAGCCCATAACGAAATTCGGTCCATGATTGCGAGTCAGTTTAACCTGCAACTGGCAAATGAGATCAGGATTCTGTACGGAGGCAGTGTCAAACCTGATAACGCAGATGAACTGATTGCAACCGCTGATATCGATGGATTTTTGATTGGGGGAGCGAGCCTGAAAGTTGAACCATTTGTTTCAATCATTCAGTCAATAGAAAATTATTTGGAAAAACAGGAGAAGTAGTGTATACATTTTTAATCATCGTTCATGTTTTGGTATCATTGTTACTGACATTGACAATTTTAATGCAATCCAGCAAGGGTGGTGGGTTGTCCGGTACTTTCGGAGGTGGCGGAAGCAGTTCGCTATTCGGAGGTCGTGAAGCGGCAACATTTTTATCAAAGTTGACATCCGGGCTTGCAGTTGCATTTTTCGTAATCTCAATTTTAATTGGTTTGATGTCCGCTCCACGTGGCGATGCGACGAGCATTATCAAACGTGAAGCAGATAAACGGGTGGCTCCTTCAGCAAATCTGCCGGTTCCTGCAGGTACTTTTGAAGATGTAGGTCCATCAGAATTGCCTGTAACAGAATAAAAAAACAAAGCTATAATTGTTTTTTGACGTTCGGAAATTTGCCGAGGTGGTGGAATTGGTAGACACGCATGGTTGAGGGCCATGTGGGCGGTAGCCTGTACGGGTTCGAGTCCCGTCTTCGGCACGATAATCTAATGAAAATAAGAGGATAACAATGAAATTAGTGACAGGAAAAAAAATCATAACGATCACAGTAACCTGCCTGCTGTTTTCTTCGTTAATATTTGGACAGGCTTCAAATAGGATCAGTGAAGCAACCGACCTGCTGAACACCGGTAAGTACCGGGAAGCAAAAGCAATTATTGAACCTATAGTTGAACAGGACCAGACATATTCAGCCGCCATATTTCTGCTGGGAAAGATATATTATAAACTTGGTGATCTGACAAAAGCCCGTGAACTGATTGATAAGGCCATTGAGCTGGACCTAAAAAATCAGGAATATCGTGATGCACGCAATGAAATGGCCACCTTCGCCAGCAAATTGACCGAAGGATCCCGCCTTTACAACAGTGCGGATTACGAAGGTGCTAAAAAGGTATATCAGGAAATTATTAAGGAAAATCCGAATTTCGTTAATGCTTATATTGATCTTGGCCGAGTTTGTGTCCGAGTTGAAGATCTGGAAGGGGCTGCGCAAAACTTCCGGAAGGCGATTGAAAAGGATCCTGAAAATGAAAGTTACAAAAAAGAATTTGAATCGATAACCCGCCGTTATATTCAGGATGGAACACAACTGATGCAGCGGAAAAGTTATGCTGCAGCGTTGGATAAATTTAAACAGGCAATCAGTCTGAACCCTGAAGATCCGCTGGCATATTATTTTTCAGCAGTTGTTTATCTGGATGATAAAAATACTGCAGAAGCTCTTGTTGCTATCAATAAAAGTATTGAATACGATCCGGAATATACTAAAGCACACTTGGTGAAAGGTAAAATCTTTACGAGCATGAATGATGTTGCCGGTGCGGTAAATTCATTCAGAAAAGCAATTGAACTGGATCCTGAATATGTTGATGCCTGGAAAAATATTGGTTACGTCTATTATAAAACAAGGCAATACGATGATGCAATTCCTGCATATAAAGAGGTTATTAAACTGGATCCGGGTTATGCGTCTGCCTACGCAAATATGGGCGCGATTTATATCGAACAGAAAAAGTTTAACGAAGCTGTGTCAAGTTTAGGCAAAGCAGTGGAATATAATCCCAGAGATATCAATAGCATTTACAGATTGGCACATTCTTATAATAACGTTGGTAAATGTGATAAAGCCAAGGAAACCGCCCAAACAGTTTTTAAAATTAAACCTAATTATGCTGCGGCTATGTTTGAGTTAGGTATTGCCGAGCGTTGTCTGGGAAATCGTACTGCCGCCAAACAGGCTTTTCAGATTGCTGCCCGCGATCCAAGATGGAGAGCAAACGCAGAATATGAGTTAAAAACAGTTCAATAGACTTATCTTTAAATAAAAAAAGGGGTAAGAGCAATCTTACCCTTTTTTATTTTAGAATGGTCATTGCATGAATTAGGATTTCTCCTTATTTTTATGCGGAATAAAAGATTTTGAGTAAACTATCACAATTAAATCATCAGATACGCTCATGAAAGAATTCATTCTAAATAATGCTGAAGCCCAAATGGTTGATCACTATGCAATCGATACTCTTGGATTACCCGGTATTGAGTTAATGCAGAGAGCAGGTTCATTTATATCGATGAAATCGAAAAAAATCCTGAAACATGTACCCGGCAGTCATGTGGCGATATTTTGTGGTACCGGCAACAATGGCGGCGACGGGTTCGTAGCTGCCCGGCAGCTGTCTGAGTGGGGTGTGACGGTTAATATCTGGCTTGCGGGTTCTCCTGAGAAAATTACCGGTGATGCTTTTCATTTTTATAAACAATGTGTTGAAAAGCCTATCCGGATAATAAATGTCATTGAACAGGCAGACCTACCCACTGTCAAACAGATAGCGGAAAGTGATTTGATAATAGACGCACTGCTGGGAACCGGGTTTAAAGGTGAAGTCCGGGGTATTATCCGACAGTTGATTGAGTTGATAAACGCCTCAAAATGTCCGGTAATATCGGTGGATATTCCATCAGGCGTAAGTGGTGATACAGCTCAGATAGGAGAAGTCGCTATTCAGGCAACGCGGACTGTAACAATGGGATTTCTGAAACGAGGACTCATGTTTCAACCGGGAAAGCGATTAGCAGGCGATATTGTTCTGGCAGATCTTAAATATCCGTCACAGTCATTTAAAATCCTGGAGCATGAAACATATCTTATAGATAAGCAAACAGTCTTGAACCGGATTCCATCTATTTTTGATGATACTTATAAACACCAGCAGGGGAAAGTACTCATTTTTGCCGGATCACCGGGAATGACCGGAGCTGCATATCTGGCTTCTCAGGGGGCTCTTCGAAGTGGAGCAGGACTGGTAATAAACGCAGTCCCGGCAGGTTTGAATCTGATTATGGAGATAAAAACCACTGAAACGCTGACGCTTCCATTACCGGAATCAAAGTTCGGTACATTTTGTCCGAGTTCACTTTCCACTGCCAGAGATCGAATTGAATGGAGCGATGTGATTGTTTTTGGACCGGGAGTATCTTCAAATGATGAGGTCCGGGATTTTGGGATTGATTTGCTGAGAACTATTACAAAACCTATCGTTGTTGATGCCGATGGATTACGTATATTTCATGATAATCTTGATCTGATTAATAAAATTAACGATTTAATAATCACACCCCACTTGGGTGAATTTGCATTACTGACGGGACTTAAAATTGCTGATATAAAAGCAAACATTATTGATATTAGCAGGGAATTTGTGCTGAACCATCCGTGTACACTTGTGCTGAAAGGAGCACCGACCATCGTTGTTTCTCCGACTGGGGAAGTGGGAGTAAACAGCTCCGGTAATCCGGGACTTGCCACAGGTGGAACCGGTGATGTTTTGACAGGGCTGATTGCCGGGTTGCGAGCCCAAAAGATAGCGTCTTTCGATGCTGCCGTCAGTGCGGTATTCATTCATGGATTAGCCGGTGATATCGGTCGCAATGTATATGGAATTCGTGGTTTAATTGCCGGTGATTTGTTAAACTACATTCCCGGGATTCTAATTGAATATGAAAAGGTTCAATAATGGTCAGACATCTGTTTAAATTACCGGCAATATTGTACAGTATGTTGATATATTATTTGTCATCTTTACCGCAAAGTGAACTTCCTCCGATACATATAACCGGATTTGATAAGGTTTTACATTTTATTGAGTATTCACTGTATGGAATGACTTTGTTGTTGGCATATTCGCGTTCGAAATCGTCATTTATTTTGAGAAATGCCTCTCTAATCAGTATATTCACTGGATTACTGTATGCTGTAACTGATGAAATTCATCAGGTGTATGTAGTTGGAAGGGATTGCAGCTTTTGGGATTTTTCTGCTGATGCCTTAGGGGTTGTGTTTGGTATATATGTATTTTCAAAAATAATAATGTGTTATAATCCTGAGGATGAAATACATTTTCAACATACATCTCATAAGTAGAATTCAGATGAGAGGATATGGGCTTAAAGAGTCTTAAAATAACCGGTTTTGCAATTATCGACCAATTATCTGTTGATTTTTACAATGGATTTTCCGTTATCACCGGAGAAACGGGTGCGGGCAAATCGATTATCATTGATGCATTGAATCTGGCACTTGGTGAAAAAGCAAATCTATCCATGATTAGAGCGGGGGCCAGCAACTCAATAATTGAATGCATTTTTTCCGATCTTGGGGAAAAGCATCCGGTTATTCAATTCCTTCAGCAGAATGATATTAATGTGTTGAATGGAGAGTTAAAACTTCGGCGTGAACTCAATATCAATGGGCGCTCAAAAGCCTGGATTAACGAGACACAATGTCCAATCAATACTCTGAAAAATGTGGGTGATCTATTGGTTGATTTACATGGACAGCATGATCATCAATCGCTCCTGCGTGATGAAAACCATATTGAGTTTCTGGATGCATATGGGAATTATAGTGACTTGCGTGAAAATGTGCATGCTGATTATTATTCATTGAGTCGTCAGATTGAAAAATATACTATTTTAAAAGAAAAACGGAACTTGAACCGTGAAAAACGGGCACTATGGGAATTTCAACTAAAGGAAATCAATAATGTTGATCCAATTGATGGTGAATATGAACAATTGCTGAAAGAAAAGGCAATTCTCGATAATTCTGAAAAAATCAACGAACTTTCAGAAGAGTTAATAAATTCATTATACGAAGCCGATGAAAATACGATTTATGAGCAAGTTCTGGATATAAATAAAAAATTGGATACACTTAATGATATTGATCCCGAATTTACAGACGAACTAAATCGATTTAAAGAAATGCAATTCATGATACAGGATTTGTCCAAGCATCTGACAAATTATATACGGAACATTCAGTTTGATCCTGATCGGGCTGAAAATGTCAGCCAACGACTTTACTCACTGCAGCAGTTAATGAAAAAATATGCTCCCAGGATTCAGGAAATTATCGATTATAAAACAAAAATTGAAACGTATCTCGATGAGGATGACGGGCTTGATAACGAAATCCTGAAAATTGAAAAAGAGATTGAAATATCCAAAAAGCGATATGTTGATCAGGCATTGAAATTATCAGGAAAACGTAAAGAAAAAGCTGCGAAATTTGAATCTGAACTCATCCAGACGCTCTCTAAACTTGGTATTGCTGGCAGTCAGTTCCAGGTCAGAATCGAGCCGGTAGAATCCAGCAATGGCTGGGTGGTTATTGACGGAAAACAGATACGGTGTGATGAATCCGGAATTGACCGGATTGTGTTTATGATCAGTACAAATCCCGGTGAACCGTTAAGACCATTGATTGACATTGTGTCCGGTGGAGAAGTGTCCCGGATTATGCTGGCAATGAAGTCGATTATGGCTGGTAAAGATCAGATCCCTGTGGTGATATTTGACGAAATCGACACCGGTATATCGGGAAAGGTGGCGCAGATCGTCGGTTGGCAATTAAAAAAACTTTCCGATATGCATCAGGTGATCTGTATAACTCATTTGCCACAAATTGCGGGGCTGGGTAATTACCATTATAAGGTATACAAACAATCCGGATCCGGCCGAAGTCAGACAAATATAAACCAACTCAATAATGAAGAACGAGTGGCAGAAATCGCATCGCTTATCGGTGGAACAACGGTGACTGAGACTACACTCAAACAGGCGCAGGAATTGTTAATAAAATGAATTTTACAGCATTAATCAATAAACGACAATCGACACGTAAGTATGCTGAAAAGAAGGTCGATCGGGAATTAATTGATAAATGTCTTGATGCTGCTAGGCTGGCACCATCAGCCAGAAACTCACAACCCTGGTCATTTATTATTCTCGATGACCCAATGCTAATCGCATCAGTTTCGACAAAGGCTTTTTCAGGAATTTATAAAAGTACCCAGTTTGCCGGAAAAGCACCGGTGTTAATTGTGGTTGTCACTGAAAAGGCGGATTATGTTACACGAATGGGAAACCTGATTCAAAATGTTAAATACAGTCTGATTGACATTGGCATCGCATGTGAACATCTGGTTCTGCAGGCGCAAGAACTGGGATTGGGAACATGCTGGCTGGGTTGGTTTAGCCCTCGAGGTGTCAGAAAAGCGCTGAAACTGCCGCGATCGGCCAGAATCGATATACTGATTAGTCTTGGGTATCCGCTCGATCCTGAGTATCGAAAAGAACGGAAGCGTCGAACGTTGGATGAAATTCGAAAATATATTTTGCCTGACAAGTAACCTTTTTATTTCTTAAGAATCAATAAATAACAGTTTGTAATTACTGAAAAAGCCGTTATATTTGCGGCTCGTTTAAAAGTAGGAGTTTGAGGAATGGAAAATGCTGAAATACAACGAATACGAAATATCGGAATCGTTGCCCATATAGACGCTGGGAAAACGACAACCAGTGAGCGGATTTTATTTTTTACCGGAATAACCCATAAAATTGGTGAAGTTCATGATGGTCAGGCCGTCATGGATTTTATGAAGCAGGAACAGGAACGGGGAATTACGATCACTTCTGCTGCAATTACCACCGAATGGAAAAAACACCAGATCAACCTCATTGATACGCCGGGACACATTGATTTTACGCTGGAAGTCGAACGGTCGTTGCGTGTTCTGGACGGAATTATCATGGTATTCTGTGCGGTTGGTGGTGTCGAGCCACAGAGTGAAACGGTCTGGCATCAGGCCGACCGCTACAAAGTTCCCCGGATTGCCTTTATCAATAAAATGGATCGTCAGGGGGCAGACGTATTTCATACCGTCGAGCAAATGAATGAAATGCTCGGTGCGAATGCAGTCCTGTTTCAAATACCAATCGGCAGCGAATCGGATTTCAAAGGCGTCATCGATTTGATTTCCATGAAATCAATCACGTACGAGGAACTTGACATGATAGTTTCTGATATTCCCGATGACTATCAGAAGCGTGCAGCCAAATACCGGGAAATGATGATTGAAAAGCTGGCCGACTTCGATGAAGCACTGATGGAAAAATACCTTTCTGAAAAAGAAATTACGGAGGCGGACATAAAAGCCGCCGCCCGTCATGCCGTACTGACTCTGTGCGTGACGCCGGTTTTTTGCGGAACCGCATTCAAGAATAAAGGCGTTCGGTTATTACTGGATGCAGTAGTCGATTATCTGCCGTCGCCTATCGACCGCGGAATTATTACTGGTTTGGATATCCATAATCCTGAGATTATTTTGTCTCGAAAACCGTCTTATAAACGGCCGTTTTCAGCATTGGCATTTAAAATTACAAATGATGCATACGTTGGTCAGCAGACATTTATCCGGGTCTATTCCGGCGAACTGGAAGCCGGCAGTTATGTGCTGAATTCAACCAAGGGTAAAAAGGAACGCATTGGCCGTATTTTGCGAATTCATGCGAATGATCGTCAGGAAGTAAAAATATTAAGGGCCGGTGATATTGGCGCTTTAATCGGAATCAAATACACCACAACCGGAGACACTTTGTGTGATGAAACGGACCCGGTATTGTTGGAAAATATTAAATATCCTGAGACTGTACTGGATATGAAAATTGAACCGGATTCAAAAAAAGAACGTGATCGTCTTTCCATCGCTTTAAGTAAAATGGC
>Ga0268276_1002948_pt1 | contig 13767 bp, 12 predicted proteins | sample saktaG_4_FD_190145 | JGI IMG/M metagenome (GOLD analysis project Ga0268276, IMG submission 190145) | Saline water microbial communities from Sakinaw Lake, British Columbia, Canada - sak_2010_1_5_45m | ecosystem: Environmental > Aquatic > Non-marine Saline and Alkaline > Saline ...
CCGAAGGCTCAAGAAGCAATGACGGCCTGATTGGCCCGGCAGAGCCGGGGGCAGGATTTTTGGCGGCAAAGGCGGGTGTTCCTGTGATACCGGTTTTTATAAAAGGCTCAGAGCGCGCCCTGCCCAAAGGGGCTAAGTTTTTACGCCCCGCGCGTATCCGCGCCTATATCGGCAGGCAGATTCCCATAGATGCAGCCGCTTCTTACGAAGATATCGCAGAAAGAATAATGGAAGGTATAAGAAGCTTGAGCGTTGAAAGTAGTAAAAAATGATTTGTAAAGGGGGTGCTTTTTAGTAAGTCAAAAGTAATCAAAACACTGAACACTGAACAAATCTAAATAAGTCTAAAATTTAAGGAGGAAATTTTAAAATGCCAGAAGACAGATCAATATTAGAAGAACTTTATAAGCAAAGTATCAAGATTGTCAAGGAGGGAGAGATCATTCAAGGAAAGATTATCTCTATCCTGCAGAAAGGTGCCCTGGTAGACGTAGGTTTTAAATCCGAGGGGCTGGTTCCGATAGTTGAGTTTAGCTCCGATGACCTTGTGGTAGGCAAAGAGATGGATTTTCTGGTCGAGTCAATAGAAAACGATATGGGGATGATCGTACTCTCCCGCCAGAAGGCGGTGCGTATCAAAGGTTGGGATAAGATCGTGGCGATGAGTAATGACGGGACGCTCGTCGAAGGCAGAGTAATAAAAAAGGTCAAAGGCGGGTTCCTGGTGGACATTACGGGGACGGAAGGATTTCTGCCGGCGTCGCTCTCCGCATTTAAGAATGTTCCGGATAAAGATGTGATCTATAAGCCTTTTAAGTTTAAAATCGTCAAGATTAATAATTTAAGGCAGAGCATAATTTTATCCCGCCGCGAAGCGATGCAGAAGGAAAAAGAAGAAGCTAAAGGAAAGATCTGGCAGAACTTAAAACCGGGCGGGGTGTATCCCGGGACAGTAAAAGCGATCACCGATTTCGGCGCCTTTATTGACCTCGGCGGGGTGGACGGGCTTTTGCACATTACGGATATGTCCTGGTCTAAGATCAGCCATCCTTCCGAGATAGTGGCTATCGGAGATAAAATTGACGTGGTGGTACTTAACCTTGATAAAGAAGCGAATAAAGTTTCCTTAGGCCTGAAACAGAGGCTGCCTGACCCCTGGCAGGGCCTGGAAACAAAATATAGTGTAGGCACAAAGATTAAGGGTAAGATAGTGAACATCCTTCCTTACGGGGTCTTTGTGGAGCTGGAGAAGGGGATCGAAGGGTTAATTCACGTATCTGAAGTCTCCTGGACCAAGAGGATCAACAATCTTGGCGATATGTTCGCTATCGGAGATATGGTTGAGACGCAGGTCTTAAGCGTGGATAAGGAATCGCGCAGGATATCGCTTAGCCTCAAACAACTGGAACAGAATCCGTGGCTGGAGGCAGAGTCTAAATACTCGCCTAACAGTAAAGTATCCGGCAAGGTAAGGGGCTTTACCGACTATGGCGCCTTTGTGGAATTAGACAGCAGCCTGGAAGGGATGATCCACGTCTCGGATATGTCCTGGACCAAGAGGATAGCGCATCCCCAGGATATCTTGAAGAAAGGCCAAAAGATTGATGTAATAGTGCTTTCCGTCGATAGCCAGAACAGGCGTATTGCTTTAGGCTTAAAACAATTACAGCCTAATCCCTGGCAGGAGATCGCGGCAAAGTACCCCATTAATACCGTTTTAGAGGCGGAGGTGGTCGCGATTAATGATTTCGGGGTCTTTGTGAAGCTTGAAGAAGACCTGGAAGGCTTGGTTTATTCAAGCGAGATAGACAAGGAAAAAATAGCCCAGCTAAAACCACAGGATAAAATACAGGTTAAGGTAATCAAGGTGGATGTGGAGCAGGCTAAGATCGGCCTGACCGCCAGAACCTAATAAAACTTAGGGACACCCTTTCTGCTAATCGGCAGGGTGTCCCCAGAGGAAAAAGAGAAAGATGCAGAAAATAAATATTGATAAACAATTAGAGATTATACGGCGCGGCGCCGTGGAAATAATTTCCGAAGATGAACTCAGCAAGAAATTAGAAGTCAGTATCCGCTTAAAAAAACCGCTCAATATTAAAGCAGGCTTTGACCCCACCGCCCCGGATTTACACCTGGGCCACACCGTCTTGCTGAGGAAGCTACGGCAGTTTCAGGATCTGGGGCATAAGGTGTTTTTCTTAATCGGAGACTTTACCGCCCGCATCGGCGACCCCAGCGGCAGATCTGAAATCAGAAAACAGCTCAACCGGCAAGAAGTTAAAGAAAACGCCGCCACTTATAAAAAGCAGGTGGCAAAGATTCTGGATGTCGATAAGTTAGAGATAGTCTTTAACAGTGATTGGTTTGACCGGATGTCGATCCTGGATATGTTAAAGCTGACCACGCACGCCACGGTATCCCAGATGCTAGCCAGGGCTGATTTTAAGAAGAGGTTAGCGCAAGGCCAGGATATATCGCTTTTAGAGTTTATGTATCCGGTTTTGCAGGGCTACGATTCGGTTAAATTAGAAGCAGATGTGGAGCTGGGCGGCACCGACCAGATTTTTAATCTTTTATTCGGCAGAGACATCCAGAACGATTATAAACAGCCGCAGCAGGTGGTCATTACTATGCCGCTCTTAGAAGGTATTGACGGCGTACAAAAGATGAGCAAGTCCTACGCAAATTTCGTCGGTATAAATGAGGCGGCCGGGGAGATGTTTGGAAAACTGATGTCTATATCTGATGAGCTTATGTGGAAATACTATGAGTTGTTGACCGATGAGGACATGGAAGCAGCGAAAAAGTTACACCCTAAAGAAGCAAAATCAAGATTAGCCGAGAATATCATCGCTCAGTATCACTCAAAAGAGAAGGCTAAAGAGGCCAGAGAAGAATTTGAGAGAGTATTTGCTCACAAAGAGATTCCCCAAGATATGCCTACTTATAAATTGCCCCGCCAAAAGAGCAATATCGTCGATATCCTCATAAGCGCAGGCATTGTCAGCAGCAAAAACGAGGCCCGCCGTTTAATTGCGCAGGGCGGCGTCTCTTTGGATAATGAGCGCATCGATAAAGAGGATACGGTTATCGATAGAGAAGGAATAATCAAAGCGGGTAAGAGGCGTTTCTTAAAGCTGGTAAAATAGGCTAAGTTCTCTCACCGATAAAAAGTAAAATGTATAAAATCATAGGACTAACAGCAGCAATTCTGACTATGTTTGCTTTCCTGCCGCAGATCGGTAAGGCCCTGCGTACCAGGTCGGTTAAAGACGTAAGCATCGTTACTTTAATCCAGTTATCCCTCGGGGTCTCTTTATGGATTATTTACGGTATATACCGCAAAGACGTGATTATCATCTTGGCTAACTCGGTTACTTTTTTGAGCATGGTGATTTTGCTTTATCTTTATCTGCTTTTCTCTAAATCAAGATAATATGAATATTCTAGGTATTTCTGCTTTTTATCAGGATAGCGCCGCTTGCTTGTTATCTGACGGAGAGCTTTCTGCCGCAGTTCAGGAAGAGCGTTTCAGCCGCAGGAAGCATGAGGCAAGTTTTCCCCTTGATTCCATCCGTTATTGTCTAGAACAGGCAGATGCCAGTTATAAAGACCTGGGCTTAGCCGCTTTCTATAATGACAGTTTTACGGACAGGTTGAAAGTTTCTTATTTTTTAAGGAAGATAGGGTATCGCGGAAGGATAGTTTTTTATTCACGCAGAGCATCTTACATGGCTGCAGCTTTTTACCCTTCTCAATTTAAAGAAGCGGCAATCCTAGTAAATGACGGAATAAAACTAGGCATTGTTTTAGGCAGGGGAGAAGGCAAAAAAATAGAAGAGATTAAAAATCATAAATTCGGGTTTTCTCTAGGAAATTTTTATTCGGCAGTGACGGCTTATTTAGGTTTTAAACCGAATTGTGATGAGTACATAGTGATGGGCTTATCTGCTTTCGGCAGGCCGAAGTACAAGGATTTATTTCTTCGAAACATCAATAAAAGATCATTAAAAGATGCGTTAAGAATGATGCCTTATGAAAAGAGCAAAGATGTTACACAGGCAGAGATGGATATAGCGGCATCTCTGCAGGCAGCAGTAGAAATAGAGATATTAAAAATATCCGAATCCCTGTATAAAATCGCACCTTCAGAAAATCTGTGTATTTCAGGTTCGCTGGGATTGAACTGCCTGTTAAATACAGCCATCTTAAAGCAGCGGCTTTTTAAAAATATATGGATTCAACCTGCTGGTACCGATGCCGGTTGTTCATTAGGGGCAGCATTTTTGGCATGGCATCATCGTTTAGGCAATGAGCGTATTATCGCTGGTAATCAAGATAAGATGCACAATGCTTTTTTAGGCCCGGGTTTCAGCGATACAGATATCGAGAAATTTCTGCTTAGTAATGATATCCGGTATAAAAAGCTTGAGCCCGCAAAAATACCAGACGTGGTAGCAGATTTGATTGCAGAAGGTAATATTGTAGGCTGGTTTCAGGGTAGGATGGAGTTCGGCCCGCGCGCCCTTGGTGCTCGGTCGATTTTAGCGGATCCCAGGAGCCTTAATTTTCATGATCGGCTAAACTTAAAGGTAAAGTTCAGAGAAAATTTCCGTCCTTTTGCTCCTACCGTGCTTGCAGAAAAAGCAGCGGAATATTTTGATTTAGAGATGCTTAGCCCATATATGTTATTGACCGAGCAGACTAAGGAAAATAAAAAGAAAGAGATCCCGGCAGCAGTGCATATAGACGGCTCAAGCCGCATTCAGACTATCGAGCGTAATAGTCAGCACGTTTTATATTATGACACTGTCAATGCTTTCTATCAAAAAACAGGTTGTCCCTTGATCATAAATACCTCCTTTAACACTAGAAATGAGCCTATTGTCTTAAGCCTGCAAGATGCTTATCGGTGCTTTAAGAAGACTGAAATGGATTATCTATCGATGGGGAATTTTTTAATAACTAAAAAGTATGACTGATTAATATGCGTATTGCTTTAGTATATCCTCCTTGCGGAGAATTAAATTTAAAAGGTTATCCTTTGGGCCTAGCTTATTTATCGGCTATATTAAAGCAGGTGCACCACGTAGATATCTATAACTACAACGGCAGGGAGGATAAGAAGAGTATCGGTATTTTCTTAAAAACCGTCAAAGATAACAAGCCGGATCTGGTGGGTATTTCTTTCACTTCTTTCAACCGCTGGGGCGCCTATCAGATCATTAAGAATATTAAAAAAATCGATAAGGATATTATAGTTGTATTGGGCGGAGTTCATCCTTCTACGCTTTGCGAGCAATTATTCCGTTATTTTTACCGCGATATAGATTTTATTATCCAGTCCGAAGGCGAGAGGCCACTTTTCCAATTGTGCAATGCCCTCGAGAACAATCAGGAATATAAAAATATAAGCGGGTTAGTCTATAAAGACGGCAAGGGCGGCATCGTAGCTAATAAAGTAACCGAGATCGAACGGGATCTAGATAAATTACCGATGCCGGATTACTCTTATGCCGGGGAAGAAATTAAGTCTAAGCAGATCGCTTACTTGATTACTTCCAGAGGTTGCCCGGTAAATTGCTGTTTTTGCTCGACATCTTCATTCTGGGGGCAGAACGTGCGGATGAATTCTCCTGAGCGGGTGCGGCTTGAAGTAGAGTATGTCAAGAGCCTGGGGGCAAAGCGGATTTTCTTTCACGATGATACTTTTAACCTTGGTATAGAGCGGACGATTAAACTCGCCGGTATTTTAAAAAAAATGGCGGTGGAGTATGTTATTCAATGCAGGGTAAAGCCGGTGAATCAAGAGATGATCGCGGCATTGGCTGATTCCGGATGCAGGCATATTTCCTGGGGCGTGGAGAGTCTTTCCGATAAGATGCTGGCTAAGATCAATAAGAAGATCACTAAGGAAGAAGTAAGACTTGCTTTTGACCTCTGCGTTCCTTATACCGACAAGATGACTACCAGCGCTTACTGCTGCGTTGGCGTTCCCGGAGAAACAGAAGAGACCGTCCGCGAGACTATAGACTATATGAATAAATATATCAGGTCAACGCATGGTCCGGGGGCGTCTATGCTTTACGTTCTTCCAGGCACACAGATTTATCATGAGCTGGTCGGTGCAGGAAAATTCGATGAGCGGATATGGATAAAGTCAGGCGCCGTTTATTATTATACCCGGGAATATAATATGAAGACTTTAAATATTTGGCGCAAGCAGATAAACCGAAGCGGGATAAGGCTGCCCTTTACCTGTAAATACTTCTGGGATTATTTTTCTTCGCCGCAAGAAGGGGGAAATATATTTATTCGCAAGTACCGCAGGTTACGCAAGAAAATTAAGAGAGCAATCAGCTTATCGCAAGGTAAATATTAATCGGATGCAAAGATGAAAGTCCCTGTCGAAAGCATAAAAAATATACTCTTGGTCAGGAATGACCGTTTCGGAGAGTTTTTATTGAATATTCCCGCTTTCAGGGCAATCAGGCAAAGTTTTCCTTCGGCAAGATTAGTTTTAGCGGTAAATCCGTACGTGGAAGGATTAGCAAGATGTATAGATTTTGTAGATAAGGTTATTGTCTGGGAGAATAGCAGGCATGGCCTCGGACAAATGATGCATTTTAGCAATATCCTTAAGGGTGAGCGTATTGATTTATGCATTATCTTTAATCCTTCCAAAGAACTGAATATAATAAGTTTTTTAGCTGGGGTTTCCGTGCGCGTAGGCTATGACCGCAAATGGGGGTTTTTACTGAATCGCAAGATCCAGGATAAGAAGTACCTTGGGCAGAAGCACGAAATAGATTATAATCTGGAATTAGCCGCTTTAGCCGGTGCTAGAATAACCGATAAGTCATTATCTTTAAGAATAGATAATAGTTTAATCCGCGGATTATTAAGGCAGGCGAGTATCGAAGGTTGCCGAAATTTAGTAGCTATTCATCCTTGGACTAGCGACCCGATAAAACAATGGTCAGTAGATAAATTTAAAGAATTAGCCAGGAGATTGGAAAATGATTCGGGTAATAAAGTCATAATCATCGGAGGCAAAGAAGAAGCGGATAAGAGCCAAAAATATTTTTCCGATTTTATTGATTTTACCGGTAAGACCACTCTGGCAGAATTAGCCGCACTCTTAAAAGAATGTAAATTGCTCATTTCAGGGGATAGCGGTCCGGTGCATCTGGCTTCCTGCGTAGGTACACCGGTGGTTGCGATATTCAGGAACGATATCCCGGGCAAGAGTCCTGTGCGTTGGGGGCCGGTAAGCATGGGAAGTAGCGTAGTAGAGAAGCCCAGTTTGGAAGATATTACTGTAGAGGAAGTATTTGCTAAAGTAAAAATTTGCCTCGGTTAGCTCTAGCGTTTATTGGATAATCCTATAGAAATAGGACAATCACCATGAAAAAGACAGAAAGCAGAATAATCCCCGAAGAAACTAACCCAAGATTCTTTGCGCAACAGCTAAAAGCATATGAATTATTAAGAAGAAATTCCAATGGGAAAATAATTCTAGATGTAGGTTGCGGCGATGGATATGGAGCGGCTTATTTATCTAAGGTAGCCAAAGAAATCACCGCCATAGATTATGAAAAAGAAATTGTTCTTAAGGCCCAAGCAAAATATATTATTCCAAATGTAAAATATTTAAATATGGATGCGACAAATTTAATTTTTAATGACTATTCGTTTGATATTGTTTCTTCGTTTCAGGTAATCGAACATATTCCGGAAGAAAAAATGTCAAACTATTTGTTCGGGATAAAGAGGGTTTTGAAAAATGGCGGAGAATTCTATGTTTCAACATTAAATTTAGAGCATAATGTAAAATCGCCGCTTACTTATGAAAAAAATATTGCGCATACTAAAGAGTTTAATTATGAAGAATTCAAGGCGTTGCTGGAAAGCGTTTTTTCATCCGTTAAAATTTATGAAATGCATTTAACGCTAAAGCACTCTTTTTATTTATTCCTAAAGAGAAGCGGAATCCTTAATTTTCTACCAGATAGCGTTAACCCTGTAAAAAAATTCTATAATAGAGTAACAACTGATGATTTTGTGGCAAAATCGTTAAGATCTCGTAATAGGAAAAAAGCATTAGATTTTTATGCTATCTGTAAGAAATAAGGAGTAGGCCGGGACCGATAGGCGAATGACACTGCCAAAAATTATTGCCTATCTCTATCTACAACGCAAAAAAATTTTATAGTATGAAGAGGCTCCTCATTATCGACCCCTTCGGGATAGGTGATGTATTATTCACCACCCCAGTTATTAAAGCGGTTAAAGATGTCTATCCGGATAACTATATCGGTTATTGGTGTAACGAGAGGGTTGCCGATATACTTAAAAATAATCCTGCAATAAATAGGGTATTTGCATTTTCTAGGGGGGACCTTAAAAAACTCTATCAGCAGTCTCACCTAGAGGCGATAAAGAAGTTTTTCAGTCTCGTATCGGCAATAAGAAAAGATAGATTCCATGTATGCATCGATTTCTCTTTGGACCACCGTTATAGTCTGATTTGTAAGCTACTGGGAATAAAAAAACGTATCGGGTTTAATTATAAGAAAAGGGGCAGGTTTCTTACCGATAAAATAGGCATAGACGGCTATAAAGGCAAGCATGTCGTAGAATATTATTTAGATTTGCTGAAATTCATCGGTATCAAAGCCAAAGACAAAGACCTGTGTTTGTCTGTCCCGAGAGAGAATAAAGCCAAAGCGCAGATTAAGCTTTCTAGGCTTGGTGCGAAGCAGGGTGATTTACTCATCGGCATAGCTCCCGGAGGCGGGGCAAGCTGGGGTAAGCAAGCCTCGTTTAAACACTGGTCGGCATTAAAATATGCGCAGCTGGCAGATAAGATCATTTCCGAGTTTAAAGCTAAGGTAGTGATTTTAGGGGACGATTCGGAAATACCTATAGGCGATATCATTACCAGCGCGATGAAGAATAAGGCGATAGATCTTACGGGTAAGACTACCTTAGAAGAGCTAACCGCGATAATAAGCCAGCCGGATATTCTTATTACGAATGACGGCGGGCCGTTACATATAGCCGTAGCTTTGGGTAAAAAGACGGTTTCCATATTTGGTCCGGTAGATGAATTGGTTTACGGCCCGTACCCCGCAGGTAAAAATCACAGAGTAATAAAAAAAGACTTATCTTGCCGGCCGTGCTATAATAATTTTCGTTTTCAGGAATGTTCCCGTGAGGTCAGGGAATGCATTAATAATATAAGCGTCGAGGATGTTTTAATTGAAGTAAGGTCGCTATTATAAAAACTTTAGAAATCGGTATGTTAAAAAAAACGAAGCGTCATTTTAAAAATAATAATTAACTATGGGGAAGAAGAAAAATTATCTTCTCGAAGCGGTTACTGAATTATTTCTTAGTTTCCCAAAAGGCAAGGTGTTAGATTTAGGTTGCGGAGACGGAGATTATGCCAAAAGATTAAAGGATCTAGGTTTAGACGTAGTTGCCTCCGATATGGATTTGGAAAGATTTAAATATCGTAATTCGATAAATTTTAAGGCAAGTAATTTAGATGAACCATTACCATTTTCAGAAGATAGCTTTGATTACGTTATATTTTTGGAAGTAATAGAACATTTATACAATCCGGATTTTGTTATTGGGCAAATCAGCAGAGTTTTAAAGCCGGGCGGCGTTTTAATTCTCTCTACGCCAAATATCTTAAACCTCGGCTCAAGGTTAAGGTTTTTATTTGAGGGGGGGTTTGATTTTTTTCGTGAGCCGATTTTAGATTATTATAAAGTGTTTCCCGCCGGAATACAGAATATGCATATCGTTGTCTGGCGCTATCAGGAGCTCGAGTATCTTTTATTCAAGAACGGGCTTCGTATAGAAACTGTGCATACGGATTTAATGAAATCTTCGCTAAAATTCCTTGGATTTATATTATTACCTTTGATTAAATGGCAATCTAGTCAGAAGGAGAAACGGTCATTAAAAAAGGGCGGTATAGGTTACAAGAGAATAAATAGAATCCTGCTCTCAAAAGAATTACTTTACGGCAGGCATTTGATTGTCGCGGCAACTAAGGATACGGATATTAATCTCATCCTAAAATAAAGGGCTGGATAAATAAATCGAAAGGTGGCGTTGTTCATGTTCTTTAATTATAAAATAAAAAGCGATTGCAAAAAGGCGCAAGATTTTTTACTGGCTAATAGATATGAGAGTATTTTTAATAAGTTGCCACAAGAACATATTCCAAGATATATTCATAAAAATACTAAAAGGATAATCTTTACCATAAATCTTTTACCGCCTCTAAGGGCCGGAGCTAAAATTCTCGAAATAGGAGCCCTGCCGTATTGTTTTTCGACTATCTTAATGGAATATTTCTCCTGCGAAGTTACTTCTATCGAACTTCCGCCGACTCTTTTTCCCGGAGAGCCGTACAATATAGAAAAAGAAGATATAGAAATTCCTAATCCAATGACAAATAAAAATTATAAAATTACCAGTTGGACATGCAATGCTGAAAAAGATACGTTTCCTTTTAAAGACAATACCTTTGACGTTGTTATCTGCACGGAAGTCTTGGAACATTTATTGTATTCTCCACCTCACGTGCTCAAAGAAAGTAGGAGAGTTCTTAAGGAAAACGGACTGCTGCTTTTATCGACGGTGAATTCCCTACATTTTAAACGCATGGGAGACTTGATATTAAATTGTAATATCGATGACGTGCATTCATCTCTTGGGCCTTACGGTAGGCATAATAGGAACTGTACACGCAAAGAATTGATTCAGTTGGCCGAGGATACCAATTTTAAAATTCGTTTTGTCACCTCCGCTACGCTTCGCGGAACGCGCTGCGAACAAAATGTTGCTTCTGGCACCCAAACTAAAAAAACAGAAGAGAAAAAGGATAATAAGTTCGTTAAGAAAATTAGGAAGCTCTCCCGGAAGATGTTTCTTAATCTGATTAAGGTGATTGTATATCTTCCCATACCGGGGATGAAGGATAAGAGGCACTACAATATTTTTCTACTTTTAGAAAAACCAGGGAGCTAGAAATTATGAACGGGGAAAATCCGGTTTCGGTAGTAATAATTGCCAAGAATGAAGAAAAAAATATCGAAGAATGCCTGAAAAGCGTTTACGGCTGGGCGGATGAGATAATCCTAGTGGATGATGAAAGCACGGATAAGACCGCTGAAATCGGGGCTAGATTTAGCCGCGTAATTACTAAAAAGATGCAGGTAGAGGGAGATTTCAGAAATTGGGCCTATGCACAAGCGCACAATGCCTGGGTTTTAAGTCTTGATGCCGATGAACAGGCAAGCGATGAACTAAGGCTCGAGATCGCCGCAGCCTTAAAAAATACGCATTGCGTTGCTTTTTCGATTCCTCTACGTAACTACATCGGAAACTATTGGGTTCGGCATGGTGGGTGGTATCCGGCAGGAAAGGTGAGATTATTCAGGAAAGATAAGTTTAGATATGAGAATGTCTCGGTGCATCCCCGCGTATTTATCGACGGAGAATGCGGGCATTTAGCCAAAGATATCATACACAAGGGGTATCCCGATATAGCGCATTTTTTAGACAGCCTTAATCGTCAGACCAGCTGGGAGGCACAGAAATGGCTTAGCCAGAATAAACCCATGCGTTTAGGCAGATTTTTATGGCGGACCATGGACAGGTTTATCCGCAGCTATTTCGCAAAACAAGGCTATAAAGACGGCTTTATCGGTTTCGTGGTGGCATATTTCGCCGCCTTGTATCAGTTTATGAGTTATCTAAAATACCGCGAGCTGAATATGAGGGACAGTTCTTAACCCAAAGCAGGGACGTTTCTTGGGCCAATCGGAGAAGTGTCCCTATTAGAGATGAAAAAGATAAGGGCAATATTTCTTGACCGCGACGGCGTAATTAACAGGTATCCGGGGGATACAAAATACGTTACTGCCTGGAAAGACTTCAGGTTTCTTCCCGGGGCAAAGCAGGCCATAGCTAAATTATACGCTGCCGGCTTTAAATTGTTTATCGTCTCTAATCAGGCCGGAGTGGGCAAGGGTGTTTACAGCCGAAAGAAACTGGATTTGATTACCAGAAATATGCTGCGCCAGATAAGAGAGGCAAAGGGGCGTATCGAGAGGGTTTATTGTTGCGTTCACCGTCCGGAAGATAATTGCGCCTGCCGTAAGCCAAAGGCAGGGGCTATACATTTAATAGCCGAGAAATATCCGCTGGATTTGAAGAAATCTTTTTTTATCGGCGACACCATCCGCGACGTCAAGACCGCCCATGCCGCAGGCTGTAGCTCTATTTTATTGCTTTGCGGCAAGGAAAAGCTTTCAAGGCGTAAACTTTGGGAAGCTAACCCGGACTTTATATTTAGGAACCTCTACGAAGCTACACAGCTTATCCTAAGAAAGAAATAATCTCATGAAAATTATCATCGCCCACGCTTCCGCCGGAGCCGGCCATTTTAAGGCGGCAGAGGCATTATCCGAGCAATTCCGTCGAGATTACCCCGATATAGAAATTAAGTTGATAGACGCCCTTGATTACACCAGCCCGTTTTTTAAAAACAGTTATCTAAAAGGCTATAGCTTTATGGTGAATTACGCTTCCTGGCTGTGGAGTTTATCATTTTATTTGACTACTTTTAAACCTACCCGCTGGTTTATTAATGGCCTGCATTTCTTCATCAACAGTTTAAATACCGCAAAATTACGCTCTTTTTTGATCCGCGAGAACCCCGATTATATAGTCTCTACCCATTTTCTCCCCGCACAGGTCGCAGCATATTTAAAAGAGAAAAAACAGATTAATTCCAGGCTTCTTACCGTGATCACGGATTTCGGGATACACCAGTTTTGGCTGGCTAAGGGGACCGATATCTATGCGGTAGCCTCTGATTTTAGCCGTCAGCTGCTGGTTAGGGAGGGCATAGCAGAAAACAAGATTAAAGTTACCGGCATTCCCGTAGATAATAAATTCCTCTTTTCTTTTGACAGGGGAGCGTTATCAGGGAAGCTGGGCCTGGATAAAAATAAATTTACGGTTTTATTGGTTACCGGGTCTTTTGGCATCGGGCCGTTGGAGCAAATAGTAGATTATTTACATAATGATGCGCAGCTGATTGTGGTTTGCGCCAGAAATAAAAAGTTATACCAACGGTTAAACCAGAAAAATTACCCCGGGCTAAAAGTATTCGGGTTTGTGGATAATATTCAGGAATTGATGGCGTGCTCTGATGTGATTATTACCAAGCCCGGAGGCCTGACCGTTTCGGAAGTCTTGGTGATGGAGCTGCCGCCTTTGTTTATTTCGGCTATACCCGGCCAGGAGACGGTTAATGCGCAATTTTTAGTCAAAGAGGGTATTGCCAATACAATCGCAAATATTAAGGACACCAGAATCATAATTAGGGGTTATAAAGACAATCCCCAGAAGCTTGATGCCATCAAAGAAGCAATCAGATGTATAAAAAAGCCTCATGCCGCAGGAGATATCTGTCATGCTCTATGCTCGGGTAGTAGTGGGCCTTCCGGTTGAAGGCCCTTTTGATTATATTGTCCCGCCGGAAATCGTTCAGAAAATCAAAATAGGAAAACGCGTACGCGTGGATTTCCGCAATAAAAAAATAGTCGGCTATGTCGTCGGGGTTTCGAATAAGACAAGCATCAAGAAGCTTAAGCCGGTACTGGAATTAATCGATGCAGAGCCGGTTTTAAATAAAGAGATGCTTATTTTGGCCCGCGGCATCTCTGATTA
>Ga0268276_1002949_pt1 | contig 13760 bp, 24 predicted proteins | sample saktaG_4_FD_190145 | JGI IMG/M metagenome (GOLD analysis project Ga0268276, IMG submission 190145) | Saline water microbial communities from Sakinaw Lake, British Columbia, Canada - sak_2010_1_5_45m | ecosystem: Environmental > Aquatic > Non-marine Saline and Alkaline > Saline ...
CTGAGAATATCGCCCTGCAGCTTGTACGGAGGGTGGCTTTTAGAAGGGCCATGAAAAGAAGCGTAACGACGGCCCTCAAGTTTGGTGTCCAGGGCATCAGGGTGGCATGCGCAGGAAGATTGGGCGGAGCGGAAATGGCGAGAAGGGAATGGTACCGAGAGGGCAGGGTTCCACTCCACACGCTGCGGGCGGATATAGACTATGGTTTTGCCGAGGCAAAGACGACCTACGGGATCATAGGTGTAAAGGTCTTGATATTTAATGGCGAGATCCTGCCGGACAAGAAAAATATCCGGGACTCGCAGGGATAGGATTATTATGTTAGCACCAAAAAGGGTAAAATACAGGAAGATCCAGAAGGGCCGCATAAAGGGCGCGGCCCATAAGGGGAACAAGGTGGACTTCGGCGAATACGGGCTCCAGGCACTGGAAAGCGGCCGGATAACAGCGCGGCAGATCGAATCGGCCCGTATCGCGATAACCCGTCATGTGAAACGTGGCGGTAAGATATGGATACGTGTCTTCCCCCACAAGTCGATCACCAAAAAACCGGCAGAGACCCGTATGGGAAAGGGGAAGGGAGCTCCTGAAGAGTGGGTTGCCGTAGTCAAGAGGGGCACGATTCTTTATGAGATGGAGGGAGTTTCGGAAGATGTTGCCCGTGAGGCATTGAGGCTTGCTTCGCACAAGCTTCCCGTGGCTACCAAGGTTCTTTCCAGGGAGATATTTGATGAAAATTAAGGAAATCAGAGATCTTGGCGTGGATGAGCTGAAAGAAAAGGAGAAGAGCTTTGCCGAGGAGCTCTTCAGGCTTCGTATCAGGTTTGCAACCGGGCAACTGGAGTCTTCTTCCGCGATCAAGAAGGTGAAGAGGGATGTGGCCCGCGTAAAGACCGTTCTCAGGGAAAGAGGAGAGCTGAGTTAGTATGGATGATACCAGGGGTAAAAAGAGAACGATACAGGGGATGGTGGTCAGCGACAAGATGGACAAGACGGTGGTCGTTCTGACAAAACGGCTGGTCAAGCATCCCAAATTTCATAAGTACATCAAGAGACATGTAAAATATAAGGCCCACGATAAAGAGAACCGATGCGGCCTGGGAGATAAGGTAGTGATTGCCGAGTCACGCCCCTTCAGCAAGGAAAAGCGGTGGAGAGTGTGCGAGATACTGGAGAAGGCAAAATAGCGGGATTCTAGTGGCGGAGTTTTTGTTATGATACAGATGCAAACCTTTTTGAAGGTAGCTGATAATTCCGGGGCCAAAAAGGTCTGTTGTATAAAGGTCCTTGGTGGTTCACGGAGGAGGTACGCCCGTGTGGGTGATGTTATCGTTGTGTCCGTCAAGGAGGCGATTCCCAATTCGAAGGTGAAGAAGGGGGATGTCCATAAGGCGGTTGTCGTGAGAACGCGGAGGGAGATCGGCCGGAACGACGGTTCGTATCTCAAGTTTGACGAGAACTCCGCCGTCCTGATCAATGATCAGCTTGAACCGCTCGGCACACGAATATTCGGACCTGTCGCCCGGGAACTGCGGGCGAAACAGTTTATGAAGATAGTGTCTCTTGCTCCGGAAGTCGTATAAAAATAAAAGAAGTTTGAAAGTTTTATGCTATTGGAGATCCATCGAATGCATATAAAGAAAAATGATACGGTGAAGGTAATCGCCGGCAGAGAGAAGGGGAAGACCGGCAAGGTGCTCGGTGTCACCAAGGAAAAAAGCCGTATTCTGATCGAGAAGGTGAATCTGGTGAAAAAGCATCAGAAGCCCGACGCAACTGGAAAGGGTGGCATAGTGGAAAAAGAGGCCCCCCTGCATGTATCCAACGTCATGCTTGTGTGCAGTAAATGTAATACCGGTGTAAGAGTAGGGTACAAGGCGCTGGAGGATGGCAAGAAGGTGCGAGTCTGTAAAAAATGCCAAGAGCTGCTGGATGAATAGGAAGACCGATGGCCAGATTAAAGAAATATTATAAAGAAGAAGTGACTCCTGCCCTGATCAAGGAGCTTGGATATAAAAACTCCATGCAGGTTCCACGCCTTGAAAAGATCGTGGTCAACATGGGCCTGGGTGAGGCGACACAGAATATCAAGATACTTGATAATGCCGTTTCAGAGCTTGCCTTGATCGTGGGGCAGAGACCTGTTGTTACCAAGGCCCGTAAATCGATTGCCACCTTTAAACTCCGTCAAGGCATGCCGATAGGGTGTATGGTGACCTTGAGGCGGGGGAAGATGTATGAGTTTCTCGACAGGCTTGTCAATATCGCCATCCCGAGAATCAGGGACTTCAGGGGGATTTCACCCAAATCATTCGATGGCAGGGGGAATTTCTCTATGGGGATTAATGAGCATTATATCTTTCCCGAGATCGATTATGACAAGATCGACAAGGTTAAGGGCTTGAATATAACGATTGTCACGACGGCGAGGACAGACGACGAGGCACGACACCTTTTGAAATTAATGGGTGTGCCGTTTCGTAATTAGGAGGAATGGGTGTGGCAAAGAAATCCTTGATAGCAAAAGCCAAGGCGAAGAACAAATTCTCCGTTCGGGAGTACAACCGGTGCCCGCTATGCGGAAGGCCTCGCGCTTACTATAGGAAATTTGATATGTGCAGGATATGTCTGAGAAAGCGTGCTCTTAACGGAGAGGTTCCGGGCGTTATAAAATCAAGCTGGTAAAGGAGAACCACGATGGGGATGACCGATCCCGTTGCCGATATGCTGACAAGGATCAGAAATGCGAATCGTATGAAGTTTAAGAATGCGGACGTATCTCTGTCAAAGGTGAATCTGAGTCTTGCGAAGGTGTTAAAAGACGCGGGGTATATAAACGGGTTTGATGTCAGAAAAGGTGACCAGAATCCGCATGGTATGTTGCGGATACATCTTCGATATTCAGGCGTAAAGGACAGTGCGATCACCGGTATACAAAGGGTGAGCAAACCGAGTAAAAGGGTGTATGCCGGCAGTACGAATATCCCCAAGGTCTTGAATGGATATGGGATAGCCGTCCTTTCGACCTCCAAGGGAATTATGGCCGATAAGCAGGCACGGGCGTTGAACGTGGGCGGTGAGATTCTCTGTAATGTATGGTGAAAATAATTTCTTATGGCTGGTAAGATGAAGCGGGAGATGTGTTCATGTCGAGAATTGGCAAGAAACCGATAGATATTCCTGATGGCGTAAAGATCAGACAGGACGGTTCTTTAATGACAGTAGAGGGTCCCAAGGGAACCCTTTTCATGGAGATCCCGACAGGTGTTGAGGTTGCCCTAGAGGGGAGTGTTGCCCGTGTCGATATTGTACCCGATGACAGTAATGGGAGATCTCTCCATGGTCTTGTAAGGACGTTGGTCGCAAATACGGTAACAGGAGTGAGCGCGGGGTTTGAAAAGTCTCTGGAGATAGTGGGTGTCGGGTACCGTGGAGAGGTGCAGGGTAACGTGCTCAAGCTCCTTATCGGTTATTCCGATCCTGTGAAATACACGATGCCTGAGGGCATAACGATCAAGGTTGACAAACAGGTAAATCTGGTGGTTTCAGGGATAGATAAGGAGCTTGTCGGCAGAGTTGCGGCCCAGATACGGGATTTAAAGAAACCCGAACCGTATAAGGGGAAGGGTGTGAGGTACGCAGGCGAATATGTGAAAAAGAAGGTAGGAAAGTCTGCGGGAACGTAAAACTATTATAGAGGGATTACTGTGGCATCGACAAAGAGATTGAAAAAGATACGAGAAAGACGCGAAAAGAGGGTGCGAAGCAAGATCTTTGGTACCGAGACGCGCCCGCGTCTTTCGGTCTTTCGTAGTTCCAGATATATATACGTGCAGGCGATTGCCGACGACGTGGGAAGGACCCTTGCCCAGGCATCGACATTGAATACAGAGCTCAAGGAAAGTTCAAAGGGGCTTAAAAAGATCGAGGCGGCCAGGGAGGTCGGAAAAATGCTGGCAAAGGACCTCCTGTCAAAGAACATCAAGGAGGCCGTCTTTGACCGAGGCAGGTTTCTCTATCATGGAAGGGTGAAGTGCCTTGCAGAAGGCGTACGGGAAATGGGCTTAAAATTATAAATCTTTGATTCTGGATAAGGAAAACATGGAAGAGCGCGAGCTTCTTGACAAGGTAATAAAGATCAACAGGACTGCCAAGGTGGTAAAGGGTGGCAGGAGGTTCCGGTTCAGTGCCATTGTAGCGGTTGGTGACGGTAACGGCTCTGTCGGCATAGGATTGGGGAAGGCCCAGGAGGTTCCTGAAGCTATCAGAAAGGGTATGGAGATGGCCAAGAGGAACATTGTGAAGGTATCCATCGCGGACGGGACGATCCCCCACGATGTGTTAGGTCATTATGGGGCCGGGAAGGTCCTTCTGAAACCCGCCTCCAAGGGCACGGGCCTCATAGCGGGCGGAGCCGTCAGGGCCGTCCTGGAGGTAGCGGGAGTCCAGAATATATTGACCAAATGCCTAGGCTCCCATAACCCCCATAACCTCGTTAAGGCAACAATGGAGGGGCTGATGAGCTTGAGGGACCCTGCGCAGATAGCCGCCCTACGGGGTAAGGAAGTATCTGAAATATCGGGGTAAGGAAGTCGCTGAAATATAAAGATGGTATATGGAGTGTAGGTTGTGAAACAGCTTAAGATTGAACTTATAAAGAGTTCCATAGGGAGGCCTGAGACGCAGAGGAAGGTGCTGCAGGGTATGGGACTTGGAAAATTACATAAAACAGTTTACCTGAAAGACACTCCGGAAATTAGAGGCATGGTCAGGAAAGTCTCCCATCTGGTTTCTGTGGAAGAATGTGAGATGGAAGCATGAAATTGAATGAATTGAGACCCGCTGAGGGGGCCACCAAAAAGAGGAAACGGGTAGGGCGTGGTGATGGCTCGGGCCACGGAGGAACATCCTGCCGGGGCCATAAGGGGCAGAACGCTCGCTCAGGTGGGGGTGTCAGACCCGGATTTGAGGGTGGACAGATGCCCCTTTCGAGAAGGCTGCCGAAGAGAGGCTTTCACAATATCTTCCGGAAAGTGTTTGTTATCGTGAATATCGGCCAGCTGGTTGTATTCCCCAAGGATTCGGTTGTCGACGCGGATACCCTGATGACAAGCGGTATCGTGAAAAGCGCCGGTGATGCAATCAAGGTGCTTGGTAAGGGAACGATAGACCGTCCGTTGACGGTGAAGGTACAGGGCATAAGCCGCGGCGCCCGGGAGAAGATAGAGGCTTCGGGCGGCACGGTAGAGGTTGTTTGATGCTAGATGGCTTTAAGAACATAACAAAGATCCCGGAGCTGCAGAAGAAGATACTATTCACCTTTCTCCTCCTTGCCGTTTACCGGATAGGTGTTCATGTTCCGACTCCCGGCATAGACACGCAGGCCCTTGCCGCACTTTTCGAACAGGCGAAGAACTCTCTGCTTGGACTCTTTGACATGTTTGCGGGGGGCGCACTGAGCAGGCTCTCTGTGTTCGCCCTGGGTATTATGCCCTATATCAGCGCATCCATTATCCTGCAACTGCTGACGGTTGCCGTTCCTCATCTCGAAAAATTATCGAAAGAGGGTGAGGCAGGAAGAAGAAAAATAACCCAGTATACGAGATACGGAACTGTCGTCCTGAGTATCATCCAGGGGTTCGGTATAGCAGTCGGTCTCGAAAATATGGCAGGTCCTACGGGGCTGTCCGTTGTCATTACCCCCGGATGGGCGTTCCGCCTGATGACCGTTATCACCCTGACGGCAGGCACGTCCTTTATCATGTGGCTGGGAGAAACGATTACGGAGAAGGGGATAGGGAACGGAATATCTCTGATCATCTTTGCGGGTATCGTATGCAGGGGGCCGGCCGCTGTGGTGAACACTTTCCGGCTGTTGTCAACGGGTGAGATGGGGATATTCTTTGTCGTGATACTCTTTGTTCTTATGGTCGGTGTTGTGGGTGTGATCGTTTTTGTGGAGAGCGCTCAGAGGCGGATCCCCGTTCAATACGCAAAAAGAGTTGTCGGGAGGAAGATGTATGGCGGTCAAACCACCCATCTGCCCCTGAAGGTCAATACGGCGGGCGTTATCCCCCCGATCTTCGCCTCGTCGATCATCATGTTTCCGGCGACCATTGCCAATTTTATTCCGCATCCGTGGATGCAAACGGTGGCAGGGTTCCTGATGCCGGGCAGGGTTGTGTATGAGCTCTTTTATGTCGGACTTATCATATTCTTTTGTTATTTTTATACGGCCGTTACCTTCAATCCGGTAAATGTTGCCGACAACATGAGAAAAAATGGTGGCTATGTGCCGGGCATACGACCGGGCAAAAAGACCGCTGAGTACATAGACAGTGTGCTGACAAAGCTTACCTTCAGTGGTGCCATGTATGTATCCGCTGTTTGTGTTCTACCGAGTATCCTTATCAGCCGCTTTAATGTTCCCTTTTATTTTGGAGGGACGGCGCTCCTCATTGTTGTCGGAGTTGCCCTCGACACTGCCGGTCAGATAGAGACCCATCTGCTTACCAGACAGTACGAAGGGTTTATGAAAAAGGGCAGGATAGGCAGAAGGCGTTGACGGACAACACGTTGTGAGGCGATACAGCAGATGATCATTCTGAAATCTCCCGAAGAAGTACAAAAGATGGGAGAGAGTAACGCTATTGTTGCAGAGGTGTTGGCTGGGTTAAGAGAAAAGGTGAGACCGGGGATCACAACCTCGGAGTTGAATGAATACGCCGAGGTTACAACACAAAAGAGGGGTGCTCGGCCTGCTTTCAAGGGATACGGCGGGTTCCCCTATGCGCTCTGTACATCGGTCAACTCGGAGGTGGTGCACGGGTTTCCCTCGGAAAGACCCCTGGAAGAGGGTGACATTATAAGTCTCGATTACGGGGTCTATTATAATGGATATTATGGAGATTCCGCCATCACTGTCGCCGTGGGGAAAATTTCCGCGTCGGCCCTCCGGTTGATGGAAGTAACGAGAGAATCCCTCTATAAAGGCATAGAGAAGGCGCGAGAGGGAAACAGGTTAGGCGACATATCCTTTGCGGTACAGAGTTGTGCGGAAAAGGCCGGATTCTCGGTGGTACGGGATTATGTCGGCCACGGGATAGGGAAGGACCTTCATGAGGATCCGCCGGTTCCAAATTTTGGTGTGAGCGGCAGGGGGGTCAAGTTGAGGGCCGGGATGGTGTTAGCCATAGAACCCATGGTAAATGAGGGATCGTACGTGGTAAAGGTGAAGCCTGACGGATGGACAGTGGTAACGGACGATGGCAGTTTGTCGGCCCACTTTGAACATACGATAGCCGTCACTGAAGACGGGCCTGTGATATTAAGTAGCAGGACATAAGCCAGGGTACCGGTACCCTCGGATACCTGGCGGGGTGATGATCACATGGCTAAAGAAGACGCTATAGTTGTTGAAGGGACGGTGCTGGAACCATTGCCAAATGCGATGTTTCGCGTCGAGCTCGAGAACGGGCACCGCGTTCTGGCCCACATCTCGGGTAAGATGAGGATGCATTTTATCAAGATACTGCCGGGGGATAAGGTGACGGTAGAGTTGTCGCCTTATGACCTGACCCGGGGCAGGATTACCTATCGGTCCAAATAAGACGAAAACGGGGTATAAGAGCGGTGAAAGTAAGAGCGTCTGTTAAAAAGATATGCGATAAGTGTAAGATTATAAAGAGACGTGGCGTTGTAAGAGTCATATGCGAAAACCCTAAACATAAACAGCGCCAGGGATAACCGGCGGGAGGTTGCACAGGTGGCACGAATAGCAGGGGTCGATTTACCCAAAAACAAAAGAATGGAGATAGCCCTCACGTATATATACGGCATAGGGAGGTCCAAATCTCGCAAGATCCTTGAAGAAGCGGGAATTGATTTTGATACCAGGACAGACAATCTTCTTGATGAACAGGTAACCGCGATAAGGGACATTATAGATAAGGATTCCAAGGTTGAGGGTGACCTCCGGCGAGAGGTTACCATGTCTATAAAACGTCTCATGGATATAGGGACGTACAGGGGGCTGAGACACAGAAAGGGTCTTCCCGTGAGGGGACAGAGGACCGGTACCAACGCGCGAACGAGAAAGGGCCCGCGGAAGGCTGTGGGCGGAAAGAGAAAGTAATGCGAGGAGAGTCCGTCATGAGGCGCGCTCTCTACCTGGAGGAAAGATGGCCCAACCAAAAAAGAGAAATGTAAAGAAAAAGGAAAAAAAGAATATCTCTGAAGGGATTGCTCATATTCAGTCGACTTTCAACAACACCATAGTCACGATTACGGATCTGAGCGGCAATGTTGTTGCCTGGTCTTCCGGTGGAGGGCAGGGATTCAAAGGCTCGAGAAAAAGCACCCCCTTCGCCGCACAGATGACCGCTACGGACGCCGTTAAGAAGGCGAAGGTGCATGGACTGAGAAATGTTCAGGTGTACATGAAAGGTCCCGGTTCCGGGAGAGAATCGGCGCTCAGGGCGCTGCAGGCAGCGGGTTTGAACATAAGTGTCATCAAGGACGTGACGCCGATTCCCCACAACGGTTGCCGTCCGCCTAAAAGGAGAAGGGTCTAGGTCCTTTGGGGAGGTACCCTGATCCTGATTGGATTACATATTAGTGGAGGAGTATTTTGGCGAGATACAGAGAATCTTTATGCAGATTATGCCGGGCTGAGGGTGCGAAGCTGTTCCTGAAGGGGGACAGGTGCTATGGCGACAAATGTGCCTTCGAACGAAGGGGTTATGTGCCGGGGGAACATGGACAGATCAAGTTCAGGCGCAAGCCATCGGATTACGGCACCCAGTTGAGGGAAAAACAGAAACTCAAGAGGACGTTCGGCCTTCTGGAAAAATCGTTTAAGGGCTGTTTTGAAAAGGCTGAGAGACAGAAGGGCGTGACGGGGACGAACCTGCTGCTTCTGCTGGAAAGAAGACTGGACAACATGGTGTATAGGTTTGGCTTCGCAAATTCCAGGGGCGAGGCGAGACAACTCGTACGGCACAACCATTTTCGGGTGAATGACAGGAAGGTAAATATACCTTCGTATCTGGTTAAGGTCGGTGACAAGGTACAGGTTAGGGAAAAAAGCAGGAAGATTGCCACCATACTCGATGCCGTAGAAACCGTTGCCAGGCGTGGCATACCCGCGTGGCTGGAGATGGATAAAGATAATCTCACAGGTGTTGTAAAGGCGTTGCCCGCTCGGGAAGAGTTGACCATGCCCATTCAGGAGCAATTGGTGGTTGAGTTTTACTCTAAGTAAAAGTTTTATATGAGGGACTAACGATATGGAGAGAAACTGGCGCAGCCTTATAAAACCGAAACGAATAGAAGTGGACGAAAAGACCCATACATCGTTTTACGGTGAATTTACCTGTCAGCCTTTGGAGAAGGGGTTCGCGATCACCCTGGGTAACACCCTGAGGAGGGTGATCCTTTCCTCCATCTACGGTGCAGCCATTACCTCCGTGAGATTTGACGGCGTACTTCATGAATTTTCGAGTATCTCCGGTGTTAAGGAGGATGTTTCCGATATCATCTTGAACATGAAGGGGGTTCGACTGAAACTGCACGAAGATGGTCCCCGGACACTTCATATCGACGCCTCCCGTGAAGGGATCGTCACAGCGGGAGATATTATCACCGATGAGACGGTTGAGATCCTCAATCCCGACCACCACCTGGCGACCCTTTCGGATAAGGCGGTCTTCAAGGTCGAGCTGGTGGCCGGTGTGGGGAGAGGGTATGTCCCCGCCAGCAGAGAGATAGCTCCCGGGCAACCTGAGGGTACAATCAATATTGATGCCATATTCTCCCCTATCAAGAAGGTTGCGTATACGGTTTCCAACGCGCGTGTCGGCCAGATAACGGATTACGATAAGCTGATTCTGGAAATCTGGACGGACGGCAGCATCCTCCCCGAGGAGGCCGTCGCCTATGGAGCGAAGATCTTGAAGGAACAGGTGAGCGTGTTTATCAATTTTGATGAACCGGAGGAGGTTGCGAAACCGGAGGTATTGGGAGAAGAAAATCATATCAACGAAAACCTGCTCAAGGGTGTCGATGATCTGGAGCTTTCGGTACGATCGGCCAATTGCCTGAAGAATGCGGGCATCCAGTATATAGGAGAGCTTGTTCAGAAGACGGAACCGGAGATGCTCAAGACGAAAAACTTTGGAAGGAAGTCTTTGAATGAGATCAAGGAGATGCTTGTCGAGATGGGACTGAGCCTCGGCAGCAAGGTGGATTTTCATCCTCCCGGCAGAGTTCATCATGAGGATACGGAAGAATAATATTTAAAGGGGTATTGCGCAATGCGTCACAGAAGAGCGGGAAGGAGACTTGGCAGGACGTCGAGCCACAGGAAGGCCATGATGAGGAACCTGGTAACGTCTCTTTTGGAACACGAGAAGATCACCACAACGGATTCGAAGGCCAAGGAGTTGAGAGGCGTTGCCGATAAGATGATAACCCTGGGCAAGAGGGGGACCCTTCATGCGAGGAGGCAGGCCCTGTCTTTTATACGGGACAACCGGATTACGAAGAAGGTATTTGAGGAATTATCACCCCGATACAGTGAAAGGATGGGGGGATATACACGGGTGATCAAGGTGGGGACCCGGGACGGCGACAACGCCCTTCTCTCTGTTATAGAATTAATGCCGGCGGAAGAGAAAAAGGGTGCAAAGAGGAAAAAAGCCGCCAAGTAGAGTGGATACAAGGTAATCTGAGAGGGCAGGGAATCACCCTGCCCTTTTTTTATTGCTGTTGTCAACAAATAGAACTGTCCGGTTTTGTAGCACATGAGTTGTCCGCTTTGTACCGCTCATAAAAGCAGCGGAAGGCGTAGCCTGGAGCTGCTTTTATGAGGAAGTGGCGAGCGGCGGACCTACGCTGCCTTTCTTTTTTTGAATTCCTTCAGTTTTCCCTGTGCATCATAATCAGCCAGCCTCCTCGGGCCGTGGAAAACGGCCAGCGAGCCATCCGTATACCGATGAACACGCACCCTGACCCTGACATAATGGCATCGATAGCGGTCCGCCGGGATTTGCAGCGTTTTGCCCTCAAAGCTGACGCAGTTGTCGGCAGTCACTGTTCGGTCGTACTGCTCGCACAAGATGTCGTCAAGGTGTGCTCCACCCCAGGGTATAAAGGCCGAACCTTCTTCGGCGGCGGGCTGCATGAACTCGGCATTGTACGCCGGTCTATATGCCTCGGTCAGATACCGGTTGGCTGCGTCCATTGTGGTGATCCTATACAAGGCCAGTTCCTTGGGAAGCCGGCCCTGATGCGTACTGAAGGCCCGTTCACTCCTCCCCCGTGCTTCCGGAGAATAGGCAGGGATCATCTCGATCCCTAACTGCCTCATGGCACGCCCAAACTGCGTGAGCTGCCCTTTACTCACCTTTCCCCCGGTCTCAGGCGTGTACGTACCAGTAATGACTCCCTCGATCGGTGTACAGTGAACTGAACAGACCCTTCTGAAGGATTACGTCCCGCACCCCCTGAAAGCTGCTGGAGGTGCCTTCCTCCTGGATAAAGAACATACTATAGTGTTCGCTTGTCGCATCATCCATTGTCACGATCAGATCCCACTTCTTCCCCGGTACCCACTCGTGGGTACTGCCGTCCTGGTGCAGCATCATGCCCGGCAGAGGGGAAGGATCACGACGTTTCCGGTGGGTACCTCTCTTTGCAGCCCTGGGAACCAAACCTCTCGATTGAAGCGTGTTCTTGACCCAGGTGTAACTGCGCTGCCCTCCGTCACGCCTATACCATGAATGAAAATGCTTCACGTTCCAGCCCCGGTACCGACCCTCGTACTGCCGGGCAAGCTCTATAACTTCATCCACGGGGGCACGACGTGAGGATGCCTGTGTTAACCGCTTGTCCAGTAATCCTTCCATACCGCTTTCCTCGTAGCGATCAATATAACGCCGGAACGTCCGATCGCAGACCCCCAGTATCCGAGCTGCTTCTTCCTGATTCAATCGACCCTCTGTCCATACACCATAAGCCTCTTCAAATCGCATAATCCGGATCTCCTGTAATATCTCCGTCCGTCTCATTGGCCACCTCCCGGTGGCCCATCCTAACCGGACAGATTACGTGCTACAACTCCGGACATATTACGTGCTCCTGACACCCTTTTTTTATTGCTTGATTTTTCAGCGGGAGAGGTTATAATTACTCCAATTATTTCCGACAGGACTATTTTTATAGAGTTTTCCGAGCGGTTACAGGGAGGATGAGCTATGGGAGAAGAGAAGATTGGAGAGGTGATGAAATTTTTTTCGAAACCCAGTGTTGCGGCGGTTAAGATCACGGCGGGGGAGCTGCGGGCCGGTGATACGGTCAAGTTTTCCGGGCATACCACGGATTTCGAAGACACGATCAATTCAATGGAAATCGATAATAAACAGATAGAGAAGGCGACGGTGGGTGATTATATCGGCATCAAGGTTTCTGGCCGTGTTCGCCCCGGAGATGAGATGCTCAAGGTTGTTCCGGAATAATTCTGCCCGGAATGTTTTTGATCAGACACGGATGTAAACCTTTATGACGAGCTGTGTAATGGGAAATTCTGAGGGTCAGGGGTTGTAAGACAACCCCTGACCCTTTTTTGTTTGGAGTAGACACATGCACAATTCTCTTGGGTACCTGGAAGGATTGAAACGAAGGGGGATACAGTTAGGAATCGGACCCATCTCCCGGCTTCTCGACCGTCTCGGCAATCCCCAGGATGAATACAAAACGGTTCTGATAGGGGGTACCAACGGCAAGGGATCAACGGCTGCGGTCCTCTCTTCCATATTAGCGAAGGAGGGGATGCAGGTTGGGCTCTATACCTCCCCGCACCTGTGCGATTTCAGGGAACGGATACGGGTAAACGGGCGCATGATTGAAGAAGAGATGCTCTGCAGCCTCATAGATGAGATACGGGAGAAAGCCAACGAAGATATCACCTATTTTGAATATGCCACCGCCCTGGCATTCCGGTATTTTTCGCAATGTAAGGTGGATATCGCGGTTATTGAGGTGGGTATGGGGGGGAGGCTCGACGCTACCAATCTTGTTTCTCCTGAGGTTTCCATTATAACCAATATCTCTCTGGAACATCAGGAATATCTAGGTGGCGATCTGAAATCAATCGCCCGTGAAAAGGGGGGGATAATACAAGAGGGGGGTGTCTGTATAACGGCTTCCACAAGGCGCAAAGTCATCGATACCCTGCAGGATATATGTCTTCAGAAGGGGGCGGTGCTCTACAGAATAGGCAGGGATATGAGGGTCAGAAGATCTGCAAAGGGTGGTTTTTCCTATTATGGAATTAATAAACGCTACCACGGCCTCACCCTTTCCCTCACCGGGAGACACCAGATTACAAACGCCGCCCTGGCCCTTGCGGCTGTTGACCTTCTGACGGGAAAAGGTATGGGCATCGGCGATACATCCGTGATCGAGGGATTGAGAGATGTGCGGTGGGAGGGGAGACTGGAGCTTGTTTCCCGTGATCCCCGGATTGTGTTAGATGGCGCCCACAATCCCGCAGGGATCGCGACTCTGTGTAAATCTCTGGTATCGGACTTTTCTTACCGGAGATTGATAGTTGTGTTCGGTGTACTGCGTGATAAAGACTACGCCGGGATGTTGAAGAGATTGCTTCCCCTGGCGGACATACTCATACTGACCAGGCCGAAAGAGGAGAGGGCCGCACCTGCCGAAGATTTATTGTCGACGACCTCACCGTATCATGATCA
>Ga0268276_1002950_pt1 | contig 13759 bp, 11 predicted proteins | sample saktaG_4_FD_190145 | JGI IMG/M metagenome (GOLD analysis project Ga0268276, IMG submission 190145) | Saline water microbial communities from Sakinaw Lake, British Columbia, Canada - sak_2010_1_5_45m | ecosystem: Environmental > Aquatic > Non-marine Saline and Alkaline > Saline ...
GGGGTTAAAGGGGGGCCGCATGTCCCCCCTTGTATTTCTCTAATATTATTTTCGGAATAAGACTGTCTGTCATCTGTTCCAGTTTTTTATAGCATTTATTTATAGTTACTTCACTAATTTCTGTTATTCTGTTCACATCTTTCTTAGACACGTTCAAATTACATGTTTGAGAAACAAAGTATATTATTCCTGCAGCAATGGAATGCGGCGTATTTTCTGGTATTAAATTATTTTTATCAATTCGAGTCGCAACAAATTGACACACCTTTGTCAGTTCGCTATTTATATTTAGTCGGCTGCAATACCTCTCAATAAATGCTTCCGGTTTGGTTTTACTAAAACTCGTCTTGTCTGAATTTGCCATTTCGTGTTCTATTTCATTTATAATTGTAATCGCATTTTTGCATCCTCTTGTCGCGCTAGTATTATCCAAATTAAAAATGGTTGCAATCTCTTTTATTGTTCTTGGACAACCATGTTTTCTACAGGCAATGTACGTAGACGCTAAAATAATTCCATCACGGTTAAGACCTCTGTATGTTTTAAACTCGGAAATCTTTTTGTGATACCTTAGCGCCTCGTCCACAATTATTTTTGGAAGTCCACCGTTGTGCGCAATTATTGTAATGCACTGAAATTCATCGTATTGCGATTTTTCTCGATACGGCATCGATTGCCACTCCGTGTACCTCCTGAATTTTCTCATTTCATAGCTGGTTGCGCCGTCACACAAAACTTTGCACCCGTAGGATGATTCAACCAACAGCGGATTTACCGGCATTCCACAGCGAGTTGGGTCACTTGACTGATTGTCATCTGCACCATAGTAGCGCCATTCTGCGCCATGATCCAATATATCCTTGTAGACAATTCCGCATTTTTGATTCGTGCATGTTAAAAACCCGTCGTCTGTTAAACACACAATCGAAGAACACGAATCGCAATTCTCTCTCTGACCACTGCTTCTGTAGACACACTCCAGTGCTGCTGCCGTTGCTCCTCCTCCTGATGATGTTTGTTTATGATGCTGTTTACCTGAATCACATTCTTCATTAATAAAACTAGAATCAATTTGCTTCCACAAATCTTGTTTATATTTACTATTAGATTTAGAATTATGTCTGTTTTTTTTAGTTGTTTTATGGTTCAAGGGGTCGCCCAATCCCGACAATCCCGACAATCCCGACAATCCCGACAATCCCGACAATCCTAATGTGGTAGATGGAATCTCGGAAATGAAACTTACATTCCCCTTGACCGAACTTAATAACGTCGACATTAATAAATGTTGATGGTTATGATTGCTATAGATAATATTGACTTATGTCTAATTCAATTTTTATTATAATTAATTAATAAATCTTGTTAAAAAATAAAAAAATAATAAATAAAAAAATATAATTATGAGGTTTAATTACATAATTATATTTTAATCATAACATATATTATATATAAAAATCATGGGGGCAGCTTTAACTACACAAAATGCCAAATCAAATTTAGAATTAAGAAAAAGAATTGATTACATTGTTAAGAATCTTATTTTTGACTCTGATTTCACAGACATGACAAAACTTGGAAATGAAAAATACTGCAACAGGTTGGTGAAAAAAGTTTCAGATATATTTAACAAAAATAAAGACTCAATTGACATTGTATTGTTGAGAAAAAAATTATATGAAATTAAAAAAAATAAACCCTCAGAATCAGAATTAGATGAAAATAAAAATAAATTCAAGTTTGAAACAACTGAAAATGTCAAGAAGAATGATGTACAAAAAGATACACAAAAACAAGAAGAAGAAGAAAAACAAGAACAAGAAGAAAAACAAGAACAAGAAGAAAAACAAGAACAAGAAGAAAAACAAGAACAAGAAGAAAAACGAATAACAGGAGGAGAAAAAAGTTCGACAACTCGTAGTCCCACAACAAGAAAACGCATGCCGTCAACAACTCGCAGTCGTAGCCCCACAACAAGAAAACGCATGCCATCAAATCCTCCTCCACAAAAGATGCACAACATTAAAAAAAAATGTAATGAAATTGCGAAATTTTATGTTTTATTTGCACATTTATTTTCCTGCATTGTAAGCACGATTAATCCATCTTTTGAAATCGACGCATCTTCTTCTTCTTCTTCGGATAAAAAAAATACTGGTTCAGGTCTACTTGATTTTTGTTCGTCTAGGTTGAATTCATTAATAAACGGCGAGTTAATAGAAAATAGTGATGGCGACATTACAGTTAGACCCAACGTTTGTAAAACGAATCTTTCTGAATCCGGAACTGCATTGCGACTAGTAGACTTGCCTGGAATAAAAGCTCTTTTAAAATTGTTTGAAAACGGTGGTGAGAATTCTATGGGAGATGTAAAATATCTTTATAAAGCATTTACAGGGAAAGATGCACCGAGTGATATAAATATAGAAGAAATTCCTCTTCATGACTTCAGCAAAGATGTTGAATGCAGCGGTAGCGGTAGCAGCAGTAGCGGTAGCAGCAGTAGCAGCTCGAGAAGCGATTCTCGTGGGGGTGCGAATGAATCTTATGCGTATGATGATTACGACCGTTACCGTGACCGCAACCGTGAAGAACGCGAATTTCGGAACCCAAATGTCGACATTCGCAGTGGAGTTTACTTATCCGGAGTTAAAGGCAATCCAACCAAAGAAAAATTATTTTCTGACTACATAAAGAATGTAAAATTAATGATTAAAAAATCTGAAAATAATCGCTCGCTGTTACTTGAAATATTATCCGAAATGTTTACGTATACATATGACAGTGATGGTGAAATTTCTGGAGTCATTATTAATCCGTCTTTAACATTCAAAGAGCTTCAATCCCTTGTGAGAAGAACGCGGAAAATTATTATCAAATTATACACTGAATGCGAAGAAGACTATAATACAGGACTAGACATATTCTTTGCACTAATTCAAGAAAAAATTCTTTCAAAACTATTGTTTCAAGATAATATGTTGCAAGATTTTGCACTTCGACGTAGACTGAATGAATATATTATTCCAAACAATTTAGAAAGGTCATTTGCATTTCAACAAAATCCTTACCAGCCAATTGTGAATAAAAATCAATTCATTCCTCAGTATTTTAAACAAGACGTTTACAAAGAGGTTAAAAGATTATTAGAAGACGAATATGATGATCCGGCTAGAGTGTTTTCAAGCATAAAATCCGAGCTGGATGATGTTATAGAAGAAGAAAAGAACAGAGTAAGTGGTCCAAATATGTTAGACCCATTAATAGTTGCAAAAGATTATTTTGACAATTATATTGCTCCAAATTTGGAAGAATATGAAGAAGATGAAGAAGATGAAGTAATAACTGCTGCTGCTCCTCCTCGTGCTCCTCCTCGTGCTGCTCCTCGCGCTGCTGCTGTTGGCGCTGCTCCTGCTGTTGCTGCTCTTGCTGTTGCTGCTCCTGCTGTTGCTGCTGCTCCTGCTGTTGCTGCTGCTCCTGCTGTTGCTGCTCTTATTGCTACTCCTGCTCCTGCTCCTGCTTTTCCACCAACACCAAAAAAAACATCATCTCCTATCGCTCGTCGTGCTGCTTTATCACCATAAAAATAAAAATAAATACAGATAAAAATAGTATTTTAAATATTTTTCTATAATAGTATGAGTATATTTATAGAAAAATATGAAAACCAAAATGGAATATATGTTTTACGAGATGATTTATTACCAGGTGGCACAAAGTCGATATTAATTGATTCATTGGTTCATGAGGTTCATGATTATGATAATGTAAATGAAATCGTATACGCATCTCCGTGTTACGGCGGATTTCAAATTGCACTTTCTATATTTTGTAAAAATAATAATAAAAAAGCAACCATTTTTTGCGCAAAACGAAAAGTGCGACATCCAAATACTGAAACATGTGTGCAAAATGGCGCAAATGTCGTTGAAGTTCCATATGGATATTTAAGCGTTGTTGAAAAGTATGCCCGCGAATACGTGAGGGAAAGGGAACCAGGAGTTACCCTAAAAATAGCATTTGGGGCAAATTCACCAGAAAGTATAAACATAATTGCGTCTCGAGCAAAGCGTGTTATCGAAAGATTTTATACGACTTATGGCACGCCGCCCGATGAAATATGGTGTGCAGTTGGCTCAGGAACTTTAATAAGTGGCATTATTCAGGGTTGTAATGAAATGCAAGGGACAGCAAGTCCCCTGAAAATATATGGAGTTCAAGTTGGCAAAGAGTTCAAGGGTAGTAACTCTCCAAATGTAACAATAATTGTATATCCAAAACCATTTGAATATGCATCCAAACTTGAAGTCAATTTCCCATCCATGCCAAATTATGACCTGAAAGCTTTTGAATTATGTTTAAAATATAATGCCAATTCAGATGAAAATAAAAAAATATTATTTTGGAATGTATTATAAAAATTTTAGGAATTTAATTATAAACATCCAATTACCACCTTTTTGTGATACATTTACATCAGCATTTAAATATATAATATTTAATATATTATATATTGAATGTCATTCTTTTCTAGAATTTTCAACAAGACACCACCCCCGCCGCTTCCGCCGCTTCCATTTGTTACTCGAAATGGTGGTATTGATTTAGGAAACAACCCTATACAAGATGCCATATTAAACGAGTTCAATAAAATCGGCAAGGAGATAAATATGCAAAGATGTAGTAAGGTTGCAGAGTTTATTTCTTCATTAAATTTAAATAGTAATGATGTGTCAGGTTCTCTTCAAAGAATTTGTATTATATTACAAACAATTGACTTTGATGATGAATGTGGTCCCATGTCTCTCGTTATTAAAAATGAAACATTTTATTGGTTTGGAATATTATTAAAAAAATATAAAGACTCAAAGGATGTCGAGACAACACAGTTGAAAAAAAAACTTGGCCTTTCTTTAAATAATATTTTAGAACGTTTTAGAACGTATGATTTGTTACGAGAAAAAGGTTTATCACTAGACGAACTAAAATCAGAATTTTTTGAACGTAGTGGTGGTGAGACAACTGCAAATGAAAATATATATGATTTGATTATGTATAAAAAAAAACAAAATGCAGAATCAGCAACAGAACCACTAACAGAAGCAGCAATAGAACCAGCAACAGAAGAAGAAAAAATAGAAGATATCTTATTTAGAGATTTTGGGGGAAGAAAAAGTAATAAGCGTAGTTTTAACAAGCGTAGTTCTAACAAGCGTAGTTTTAATAAGCGTAGTTTTAATAAGCGTATTTATAAGAAGCGTAGTTGCAAAAAATAAAAAAATAAAAAAGTAAAAATAATTTGATTTTCACATGCGAAATTTTACAGTATTTCAAATGTATGTAAAATTTTCATCACCTGTGATTTATTGTAAAACATTATTTAAGGAGCTTTCAAAAGTTTTTATGTATTTAATTTAAAATCAAGCGCTGCAATTTTTACGGTGTGTGTAGCGTGTAACTTTTGTCATGTTATATTTAATAAATGCAAAATAATAAATATAAATATATATATATACATATAACAAAAATGTCCAATGACAACGTATTTATCACTTTTGATAACGCATTTGTTGATGTGTCAAAAGAAATTGATACATACATAAATGGTGCCAATTTTGAAAAGGATATTGCAGACATGTCGCCCGATCAAATTGAAGATTACAGACTTGAATGTTGGAATAAGTTTCAGAACACGCTTTTAGTTCCCGCTATAAACCGCATGGTATCTTACCTTCCGAACACGAAAATTGGCACATTAAAGCCTCTCACAAAACCTTACCCAACACCTGACCAGTTTTTGAAAGCGGAAATAAGGACGCCATTGTCACATCTTGAATTTTATGCGACAAATTTGTATACTAAAGTTGATGGAGGTTTTTATTATGTACTTAATCGTGTATTGTTGCAGGTTGAAAATGGCAAAGTCCGCATAAATGCAACGCCATATAACAACGATAAAAAGATATTCAACGTGTGGTTTTATTTGTTTCTAAGCGGATTGCAAAAATTAATTGTCCCAGTTCCCAGACTTTTTCATGACACCGACAGTAGTAAGTCAACATGTAAGCCAACAGTTCGTTTGTATAGAGGTATGCCATTACAGGAGAATCTGAGCAATTCTTTATGGAAAAAACCTGAATTATGGGTAAATAAAGAGGATGATTTTGGCAAATTTATTCCGAATCAAAATGAGGAGGATCACAAGGTAAATTATTACACATCTCTAGGATTCTCAAGTTACACCACAAATCTTTCAACTTCTTGTATTTTTGCTGTTGCGGATAAACCTGTCGACAAACCTCCAAACATTATAGTTTATGAACCACGAAGCGGGCAAACCAATTTACCATCGTTGCAAATCATTTCAGACACGCCTATAGAAAAAGAATATTTGACATTTCCCAATCAAAAGGTGATGGTTTATTATAGAGAAAATGGGGTACTACACTCCGCTATTTTGCATGAAACATGCTCCACGACAGCTCCTCGAACACCGATAAATTGGATAGCCATAACCGATGCATCAGACCCCGACTTGCGCGCAGGCATTACGCAAATCGATACACAGAGTGGTGGCAGGCGCAAAAACAAAAACAAACGCGGTATCAAGCGTAGCGCCAAACGTAGCGGTGCTCATCAGAATCGTTACAAAAAAACACACAATGGTCATAAGAAAAGGTTTAAATGAATTAAATGTATTATTTAGGAGATTATTTTGATTCATTTATATTTATAATTTAATTAATATATATTTAAGTAAAATGGCTTAAATAATTATCTTATGTTAATATATGGAAATAACACTTCCATCATTCGTAGATTCTCCAGAATGGCGCATAGCGCAGTGGAAATCGTACTGCTCTACAAACACGAGTTACAGGTTCTAATCCTGACTGTCACTAGAGCAATTTTCAGTTCAAATAAACCGGCATGGCGCAGGGGCAGCGCGCGGGGCTCATAACTCCGAGGTCACTCGATCGAAACGAGTTGCCGGTATCCAACCCATCATCGCACAGGTGCATCAAGGCACTAGAGCAACCTTTAAACCGATATGGCGCAGCGGCAGCGCGCAGGGCTCATAACCCTGAGGTCACAGGATCGAAACCTGTTGTCGGTATCCAACCCATCACATCGCATCGGTGCATCAAGGCACTAGAGCAACCTTTAAACCGGCATGGCGCAGAGGAAGCGCGCGGGGCTCATAACTCCGAGGTCACTCGATCGAAACGGGTTGCCGGTATCATTACAATTCAGTTGCTTTGCAGAAGCAGCACCCGTCTACACATGGACACTTTAACCGGCATGGCGCAGAGGAAGCGCGCGGGGCTCATAACTCCGAGGTCACTCGATCGAAACGGGTTGCCGGTATTTTTGTATGTAAGCCCCTTTAGCTCAGTTGGATTAGAGCATCAGCCTTCTAAGCTGGGGGTCGCCAGTTCAAGTCTGGCAAGGGGTGCTGGGTCTCCATAGCTCAGCTGGTAGAGCAAACGGCTGTTAACCGTTAGGTCATAGGTTCAAACCCTATTGGGGACGTTTTATAATAAACAAATAAATATTTGATTTATCATTAAGAATCAAATATTAAATTATACATAAAATTTATTATTTTATTTGTTTGTCTATACATATATATGTATATATAAATAAATATAACCTATTATTAACCATGTCTTCAAAATATTCAAAACTACCACCTCATGTTGATGATACTTTAGTATCTGATCCTATACCTTTGATTCCATTACAGCAAAAAGCTTACGATTCAGTTTTCAAAGACAAACAAAATTATAGTCAGTTACATAGTTATAATCCAAAATCCATAAAACAAGGAGCAATTCGCCGTACAAGTGAAACACCACGTGGTAGTAAAACCGTTGTTATTCCTGAAGTATCTCAACAAACATGTCCATCCGGGATAAGTCCCGATTTTGATGTTGTAAATAAGAATGGAAAGCGTGTAAAACTTGTTCCATTTATTCGTTATTTGTATGAAACCCGAAATACTTATTGTAAAAATAAGAAATATCCAAATTATGTGTGGGATGCTACTATTGATAAATACTGCTGTAGTGAAAGTCCTGAAGACATTTTGACTCGATTAAATCATTTACTGGACGCGTTAGAAAATGGAGTTGGTAATGTAAACATCAACTCTAGTGTTATTGATACTTTTGATGAGATAAAGAATGAAATAAATAAAATATTTAAATTTCTTTTTCCAGATGATAGTGGATTTGGAGATGAAATAAATAACCGTAATCTTGATATTAGACGAAAAGTAGAGGAAAAACTTGATAGTTTGATATCCGAAAACGATACTGGACTACCACTACCGACCATGCCACTACCAACCATGCCACTTAGCCCAGCGTTTATACACTGGTTTAGCACGTATGTCGATCTCGCACAGATGCAAAACGACCCCGAAAACTTTCCAGATATTTCTGACATTTCTGACCCCCAGAAAGCTAGAAAAATCGCAACTGTTATAGAAATAATCGCTTCGAAAGGGCGCATCACCATCTACACCACAACACCACCGACTGCAAAGATGAAGGAGACATTTATCCGAGACGTGTTAAGCAAACTCCCAGATTTTAATCCAGATTTAGATTATCGATCGCCGGCATGGACAGAAGATATCCCACCCACTACGACAAAGATGGCAAATGCTATATGGGATAAACGTGGAGGACGTCAATACCATTTGAAAAAAAAATATAAATCAAAGTCGAAATCAAAGTCGAAATCAAAGTCGAAATCAAAGTCGAAATCAAACTCAAAAGTTAATACGAAGAATACTCGACGAATACGTCGTAAATCATGAATTGTTATATTATTTATATTTCAAGCAACAATAACTTCTTTTGATATTGTTTTGATTATTCGTTTCTCACCTGAATCAGGTATCGGCGTGCACACATGATTCATTGTTAAAATAAATTCATCGCGTTTATTTTCATTTGTTTTTATTTCCGGGTCAGAATCTTTGAGATCTTTCAACGTTTTCACCTGTTTTCTTGAAATCTCACCAATCGAATTTTTCAATTTTTCATTCCCCTCATCCTTTTTCCAATTATCCTCCTCTTTGATATACATTACATCTCTTTTTACATCCGTGCAATGAATGGGACGTTTGAATACGTCTAATTCTTTTAGTCCGCGCAAAAATATAGAGCCAACGCTGTCTTCCAAGCTCTTATCTCTGGTGACATTCAAATCATCAAATGTAATATTAAGCGACTTGACGAAATCACACATATTTATCGCATCTTTACACTGCTCATTCAAAAAGAAATTCAAATTAAATTTCTGTTTTATATTATTTGTCGTATTTGTTATAATGTTTCCAATGCACATTTTTGGCAACATTTCTAGAAGCTGCTGTTGTTGTTGAGTTTGTTCGATAATGATTTTTTTCATCTCTTCGTTATCCTTCAATATTTTCATTATCAATTTATTGCTAAACTTTATTTGTTCATTGTTGTTGTTATCATTATTGGTTTTAATGCCACATATTATTTTATGTTTATATAAACCTTCTCTATACGAATAAGATTTACTACAACTATCACATGTATATTTTACTTTTATTTTATCATTATTATGTTTTTTTGTTACCAAGTGTCTATCATAGTCAATTTTTCGCACACATGAAAAACTACATTTTTCACAAATATAAATCATTATTGAATTGTTGTTTTTTTTATTTGTTAAACAATAGTGAGATTATATTTCTATTATTGTTTACATAATTATTGAATTATCATTTTATCCTCGAAAAACAACTTTTTAGTTTTTCAACTTGTGTAAATATGCGTTTTTGGACGATGTTGAGACAAATATTTGTGTTATCATTTTTTTTGTATCATTTTACACCATTTTGTATCCTTGCCTTACCATACACCCGCTATTTTATTTTGTACTTTACACCCCATACCCGCATTGATTATGCTCTGAGTGTAAAATTTGTATCCTCGTGTATCATTTTCCCGCAGAAAAAGCACCTTTTGATGCTTGATGTTGTTATTGAATAAGGTGTGGGTGTAAAATCTGTATCCATTTTATTTTAGCAGCATACACAATTTTAAAAAATCCCAAAAAATCCCAAAAAATCCCAAAAAATACGACTTTTTCAAAAAAAATGCTTATGCTCTCAGGCAATTTATTGAACATTATTGTGTCATCTTAATTCATAAGGTTTGAAGTTTTAATGATGGAAAATAAAAAACTAAAAAAACACGATTTTTTTTTGTAAAGATTCTTTTTTAATTTCTGAAAATGGACAAAAATAAATGTCCATTTTGGATTTTAAAAAAAGAGTTATAAAAAAAGATATTTTTGTCAAATTCTCCATTTCACCGAAATAAAATCATACAAATTTACGAATATTTTTGAATATTACTATTTTATCCTCTAAAAACGACTTTTTAGTTTTTCAATTTGTTGGATTTTCATTTTTGGACGATGTAGAAAATGTGGTATAAAACACGCCATATTTTCCACCATTTTTACGCCGCATCATAAATGATGCGGACATGTACAAATAAAGCAATTTTTGCCCGCATTGACTATGCGGTGGCGGTGCAAAAGTGGTGCGTTTCGCACGATTTTTAATTAAAGTTATTATATTCATTATTCTTGCACATATAAATATTTTGTATTGTGTTTTCACTTGTAATTTTAGCAATATTTTGATTTAATTCATTCAACCAATCATAAGCATCATTCCATACATATTCTTGAAGAATTCTTATTACTGAATAACCATTTTCATTCGCACATTTTTCTTTGTATTGGTCATTCTTAAATTGTTCTTCAGGTGTTTTCCAATTCCATATTTGCACAAAATGTTGGTTTCCATCTAATTCAATGATAATTTTATGTTCTTCTAATGCGAAATCAAACGGAAGAATGCGAGTTGTAATTGGATTTTTACACCAGTCTGCGCGAAATTGTGAAACAATATTTGGATAGATTTGTAATAGTTGTTCATATATTTTTTTTTCAGTTTTATTTACACAAATTGGACACCAAGTATTTCTTTTTCCACTAACATGGTCTAAAGAAATATCAAAATAATGATTGTATTCACACACAAAGTAATATTTCTTACCAGAACCTTTAACAACTTGTCTTGGGTTTATTATATTACCATTTTCATCTACATTTTTATCACTCCAATATTTTGATTTTTCGTGTGAAGCAAATGAATTTTCATAACATTTTTTACATTCTTTGTTATCACATAATTTTTGAGTTGTATTACAACAATATGGGCACCAACTATTATTTGCTGTGATATGTTCAATCTTTTTTTCGAAGTCATGACCACAAATACAATTAAACCAGTATTTTTCGTGTACTCTTTTAGTTACTTGTCTTGGTGTTATTATATTTTTATCACTCCAATATTTTGATTTTTCGTGTGAAGCAAATGATTTTTCAAAACATTTTTTACATTCTTTGTTATCACATATTATTTTTCGTTTATCATCACAATATTCACAATATGAACTTGGTTTTACATCATAATTTTTCTCACTCCAATATTTTGATTTTTTGTGGGATGCATCAAAACATTTTTTACATTCTTTGTTATCACATAGTAGTCTATATGGAACGCAACAATAAGGGCACCAAGTAGTTCTTTTTCCAGTAATATGGTCTAAAGCAGAATTAAATTCATGACCACAATCACAATCAAACCAATATTTATTTGATGAACCCTTAAAAACCTGTCTTGGTTTTACATCACCATTTTTTGCACTCCAATATTTTGATTTTTCGTGTGAAGCAAATGATTTGTCAAAGCAAGTTTGACAATCTACTTTATCACATAATTGTTTAGGTGGATTAGCACAATAAGGACAACCTCTATTTTTATTTTTTGCAATATTAGATAAAGCGCTTTCAAATTGATGCCCACATTCACAATCAAACCAATATTTTGTGTGTGAACATTTATAAACATGTCTTGGTTTTACATCACCATTTTTCTCGCTCCAATATTTTGATTTTTCATGTGAAGCAAATGATTTGTCAACGCAAGTTTGACATTCTTCATTATCACATAATCGTTTTGAGTTGCACATTTTGTTTTATATAAAAATTATAACAAAATTTTAAATCAATTTTATATTTTAATGCGTAAAACTATTTCATCATCAAAAAACGATTTTTTAGTTTTTCAATCTGCTGTATTTTCATTTTTGGATAATGAGAAAATGTTGATATTGATTTATTATATTTGATATAGAATATATAGAATATAATAAAATAATTATTTTTTACAGATTATTAAATAATAATCTTTTTAGTTCCAGATGAATCTGACGAAGAACCGTCTTCATACTCTTTGACTTCATCCGTTTTTTTAACCATAAGAATAGACGGAGTTGAATCATTGTCATCATGAGTAGAAGAATCTTTTCCTGTGTTTTCGTCTTCATTGACAGGATTGGCATCCGCCGATGTAACATCTTCGCGCATTTTGATAAGATTTTTCTGTGGATTGTGGTAATAATCATGTCCTCCAATGGTGACCGTGTACCATCCGTTCGGCGGGCGATATTCATAGTCTTTGGCGGGATTCGGCTGATACCACATTGTGTCTTTGGTTTTTTCATTGTAATAGTATTCTTTTTTTGATTCCGGTTCAACCATTTTAATCCATTCTTTGCCCATATTTTCAGTTGAAGTCGCTTCCAAGTTGGTATCATGATTTGGATTGCAATTCATAACAATATTTTGAGTCATCGGTTGTGGTTGTTGTTGTTGTTGTTGTCGGCCGCCATTTTGTTCATCGTTTTCTTGATCACTTTGTGAATCCATAGTTGCATCTTCTTCATTGCCACTGCCACCTTGTTGCAACGACGCATCATATGAATCCATCGTCGAGTCACTCGGAATAAGTAATTGAACGCCGTCATCATCGTAATTGCTGTCATTGTGTTTTTTACCACCACCCTTCATCAAAGAAGTGTCAATCGAAGCAAAAGTCTTCTCTCCAGACAACAACTTGTAATTATTTGAAAATGACATGCTTTCAATCTGGTTAATGTTGTCTTCTGTAATAATACGCATAACGCAATTCATCGTTTGCAGCTCCTGAATGAGCAGCTTGAACGAATAAGGAATTTGTACGATGCTGAAAGAGCGGCCAAACCGCGTAATATTTACTAGTTTCGGATTATCGGTTAGAGCGTCATTAAATTCAATGGGTCCGTCAGCCATCGGGCTCATAAACACGTCATTGTCAGGATTGTATATTGCCGTCATTCCGGTTTTATTGCAAATCGCCATGTAATAAATATCGCCTCGTATCAACATGGATTCCTGCAAAAAGTGCGCAGCTCCGTGCCCGATAATCCCGTCACGTTCCATTTCGCCAATGCGCAGGCCACCGTCATTTGCTCGCCCTTGCACCGGTTGCCTGGTTAAATTGGTATTAGGTCCCCGTGCTCTAAAATTGATTTTATCTTTCACCATGTGTTTCAGTCGCATGTAGTACGTGGGACCAATAAAAATTTCGCTTTCAATTTGTTCACCGGTGGTTCCGTTGTAAAGAATTTGGGTTCCATTTGAACTGTAATTTTCTTTTAGCAGCATGTTTCCAAAAGTTTCGTGTTTGTTTCCCAAATTGACGAATGCGGTGCAGTCACCGAATGCGCCATAAATCACGCACGCTTTTGCCATGATGGTTTCGACAAATTGCCCAATAGTCATGCGGGACGGGAATGCGTGCGGGTTTATGATT